>Ga0181467_100292_pt2 | contig 22135 bp, 17 predicted proteins | sample InSIn5gowninarea_2_FD_119079 | JGI IMG/M metagenome (GOLD analysis project Ga0181467, IMG submission 119079) | Clean room microbial communities from NASA Spacecraft Assembly Facility at Jet Propulsion Laboratory, Pasadena, California, USA -... ... | reverse complement strand
TGATGCACGGCGTTGAGTGTTCATGCCTCGAAGTGGTGGGATGGATGCAAGAGGCGCTTGTGGCATGACTGGTGCAGCATTTTGCTGCTGAACAATCTCAGGTGAGTAGATGCGAATAGTTTCGTGGGTGTGAGGATCGCTTACGTTGGCGCTGACTGGGGATATTTCCCTTTTCTCATAATCGGTCTCAGCACGAGGGATATACTCGTCACTATGATACCGTGCAACTCGTCTTGCCGGAGTGACTGGCACATCCGGCATATCGTTAATGTAGTTGACGGGGATAGGACCATGTGGAGGCGGGGTTGGCATCTTAGCAGCCATTATGTCAGATGTATCGACAGTCCGTGTATGCCGATTGCTTGAAAACATGGATCGAGCTCGAGAGCGGCTTCGGCCAAGGAAATCTGATCGTCCATTACTCGAACGTACGTCTTGTACAGGTGCGGATATGAAAGGTCGTGCTCCGTGTCCTTGCACATTTAACCCACGAGTGTCAATAGGCTTGTTGTTCCGTTTTGTATAGACGACCCAAGCTAGCGTCGCCAATACGCCGACAAGTATACCTGGGACAAACCCTGCGAAGAAAACGCCAGGTGGGAAAGAGCTCTCCTTCTTGGGAGGAGGATCGTTTGAATTCAGAGCTTGCGACGAGGTCGTAGTATTTGGCGCTGACGTCGCAGTCGCGGTCGCGGTTGAGGTAACTTTGGACGTGGTAGCTGGTCCCGCATCCTCCTTCTTAAGGACGCATGCGAAACCATTATCATCTTTATTACAATTGTAGCCGAATGGGCAGCATTTGTCTCCGCAAGTTTCTAATTTGTCATTGAGCCTGGTTGTGAAGATGGGGGCCCCAGCATTTTTATCAGGATCCTGCAAACTCGTATCGCACTCGATGGTAAAAATGCTGGCGCAATCGGAACCTGGAGGACAACATATAGCGCCCTTGGACCTGTCAATGGGCACGCAAGTGTCGCTTGAGGGGCAGCACCAACTGCTGGGTAGTTTTGGATCGACAGATGAGCAAGATTTCGGCCTGTCCGAAGGGCAGGTATCAGCTCTACGTTCCAGTCTCCGGAGTGCTTCAGAAGGATCTATAGAGCCATTCCAGTTCTGCACGTAAGCACTTGCGAAGATGGATGTGAGAGCAAGGACGACGACTCGGGGTCTCATTTTCTCTTAGTTGTGTTCGCAGTCAATGTTGATTGAGAGGTATTAATTCGTGGTATCGATTAGTAGTTCTGTTAGGAAGAAGTGGTGGTTAATCCGCGTTGACCAGCAAAGGCGAGACGATTGTGAGTGATTAGAAAAGACGTAAAGAAAGGTGACACACAAATAGAAGCTGGTGAATCAGAGAACAAACGTGAGATGATGGAAATGAGGACAGACAAAGGGAGTGGAAGGATAACAAAGGAAAGGGTTCAGAACCAGAGGCTCATGAAGAACAAGAGAGAACTCTTCTAGAACGCGTGTTTCCTGTGTCTTCGTAGTGCAGAAAGTCCTCGCTCTGACCAGACCATGTCGTAGCACAACTCGTATACTCGTTGCATCTGAGCTGTCGATGGGGTGACATGATCAGTACCTAACACAGCCTCACGAGCGTTGGGTACACAGCTTGGTGAAGTTGTAAGAACAGCCAGTGAGTTGGCGCGCATAGATTGGTCTGGACGAGTTCTGAATTTGCAATGTAGCGGTCGCAAGAAGTTCAGAGTAGTGGTTGGACATGGCGGCAGAGAAGCTGAAACAGAATTTCTGAATGAAAGACTGAGGCAGGCGCGTTGCAGAAGTTGCTCATTGACGTCTAATCGAGGGTTTTCATTGGCTCGAATCAGACGCGAGGCACTAAGCCGGATTTAGCAATGTACGGAGGGATGCCGCCTCGTGATATGATGAGTTGTTGGAGTTGTGGAAATTCCGGCATGTAGACTAGACCGGGCCAGTCCTCGCGTTTGGGCATGCCGAGTATTTCGACGATTTTGCTCATTTGGTTGCGTTGGAAGGGCACGGTCTTTTTACTGTCCATTTTGGTTTCTTCACCTTTGAAGATGGGGCGGAGGCTCAGGAGTTCGGCGAAGATGCAGCCTACTGCCCAGAGGTCGATGGAGACGGTGTAGTGTCGGGCGCCGAGGAGGAGGTCGGGGCTGCGGTACCAGATTGTTACGACGACTTTGTCGCCTGTGTAGAGGGATGCGAGAGGTTTGTCGAAGCGCCGGGCTAGACCTAGGTCGCCGATGCGGACGGCACCAGAGCTTGTAACCATGATGTTCGCTGGCTTTAGGTCGCGATGCATGACCCAGTTTTGATGGAGGTAGTGAAGGCCATTGAGCAGCTGGAAGAGGATGGACTTGATCATGCTGGCTGGAATTGCTCTCCTTGGAGGTTGTGTGTGATGGTGTATGATCTGAAGTAGATCGTGCTCGCAGTATTCGAAGACCATGAAGACACATTTGTCTTCAAGAATGATTTCGACCAGGTGGATGATGTTCGGATGTGATAATTCGGTGCATAGGGACATTTCGCGAATAGCTGATTGTGACAGTCCAGTGTACTGAATATTATCACCTTCTTTCTCAGGCTTGAACTTTTTGATCGCATATATCTCTTTGCCGGTAGTGGGACTGGTAGGGTCGAGCTTTGGAGTCCTTTCGATTGCTTTGTAGACACGACCATAAGTTCCACTACTGATGAAGCCCACAATATGGTACTTTTGGTTTATCTTCGTTTTTGAGGTGTAGCCTGGCGGACGACGTTCGAGTCCATTCCCAAGACCGTCGAACGAGACATGCCCTCTTTTCTGGTATTGCTGGGCCATTGATAGGCCAGCAACGAGGCGAGACATAGCTAGAATTTCAGCAATATATCATCTTTGTCAGACAACTTAGATTACCGTAGTACAGCTCGTGATAGTCGTGCTACTAGCACACTCAATCATATGCGGAGTATCAATCTGGTCAGCTCATATATCAACATCTTATGTTGAGTATTACGAGGGCAACAGACCGGTCTGGATAAAGAGCCACGAAGAGCATTGACGAAAATGCGAGGGAGGACGGGCGTATGCAATATTCGTCCATCAAGTTCGAGACTGACGACGACAAGATTATGAGCTCTCCGTAAGAAGGTGAAGAGGCCGTGTCCTTTGCACCGCTGAGCACAGTGGCTCGAGCTCCAATTTAATCAGAATACAAAGGTCATGTTCAAGCTCGAGCAGTGGTCAAGGTTCGAACATTAGACGATGAATCCTTTTTGGGGCACAGTATTTGATGTTCTTAATTGCGTCGAAGCAGTACAGCGGCAATTAGGTACTGGTCACGGATCCTGACTTTCGTCCATGGCCCAAACTCGGTGCCAATCAATACGTGTATAGGGTCTAACGGTTTTGTGCCTGAATCATTACGCTTAGAACCCACAGGTTGAGACCTGAGGCAGCTGTAATGTGCTCCCATATGAGGGGTAATTGTTTACAAGTCGACGTAATTCCTGTATCGAGCGATAAAGAACAAAGATATACTCCAAGCTTAGGGCTGGCTCTTCGTTGTCTACTGGTTTACGTTCAATACAACAATCTGAGTACCACTAATAATACTCTACGATAAGATGGCTGAGTCACAGCAGACTGCAGGCTCTGCGCTGCAGACCGTGGTTGATTCAGACTCAGAAGCAGAAGATACCATCAACACACCTGAGGACTCACCCGAAGCCAGCACAGACGCGCCAGCCAAGAAGAAAAAGAAGAAGTCGAAGAAGTCGAAAGTCGCTGCAGCGCTAGGTATGGACAAAGGCAAAATAACAGAGGAGAAGGTCGACACAATACTAGACAACAATCCTGCGCTCAAGAGCGAGGTGGCAGGCATGACGCCTGAGCAGAAACAGCAGATAGTCAAGAATGCTAACTTGGAAGAGCTACTGACTGGAATGTCGTTAAGTGCCAACCAGAAGGACATGGCGTCCCACAAGTTCTGGAGCACTCAACCAGTACCGCGACTGGGAGAAGCCAAGGCAGATCGTGAGAAGCAAGCTGATGGTCCAATAAAAGACGTGACACCAGAACAAGTACCGAAAACGGCTGCACCTTTACCCGAAGGATACGAATGGGTTGAGCTGGACCTGCTGGACGACAAGGAGCTTCAAGAGACGTTTGAACTACTGAACAACCACTACGTTGAAGATGACAAGGCCATGTTTCGTTTCAGTTACTCAAAGACCTTCCTCGATTGGGCTCTAAAAGCACCAGGCTGGAGGAAAGTTTGGCACGTGGGCGTGAGAGCCCAAGGGAAGAGCCGCTTACTTGTAGCTAGCATATTTGGCATTCCGACCAAATTGCGTGTTCGGGACAAACTGGTAGACGTCGTCGAGATCAATTATCTTTGCATACACAAGAAGCTGCGGTCGAAGAGGTTAGCTCCGGTACTAATCAAGGAGATCACTCGAAGATGTAATCTGGAGGGCATCTACCAGGCCATTTACACAGGAGGCACTGTCTTACCTACACCTGTGAGCACATGTCGGTACTTCCACAGACCACTACAATGGCTTAAATTGTACGAAGTTGGCTTCTCACCACTACCACCGAAAACGACACCTGCCCGAATGGTACAAAGAAACAAAGTGCCAGAGAAGGTATCGACAGCTGGCTGGCGCGAGATGCAGGAGAAAGATGTCGACGGCGTCATGCAATTACTGTCGAAATATCTCAAGAGATTCCAGCTGGTTCAAGACTTCACGAGAGAAGAAGTTGAACACTGGTTTCTGAACCGCCAACAGGATCCCGAAGAACGAGTAATATGGACGTTTGTGGTTGAGAGCAAGGATAACGGCAGCATAACCGACTTTGCGAGCTTCTACAACTTGGAAAGCACAATCATTGGAGGCGTCAAACATAACAAGATTAAAGCAGCCTATTCGTACTACTACGCGACTAGTACTGGGCTCGATTCAGGAGAAGCAGGTCTCAAAGAGCGAGTTACGAGTCTGATGAGTGACTGTTTGGTGGAAGCAAAGAAGGCTGGTTTTGATGTCTTCAATGCGCTGACATTGCTTGATAACCCTCTGTGCCTTGAGGATCTCAAATTTGGTGCAGGCGATGGTTTTCTGCACTACTATCTGTACAACTGGCGAACAGCACAGATAGCAGGTGGTATCGATCAAAAGATGCTAGCAAGTGCCGATTTCAGAGGAGGAACAGGCATGGTTATGCTTTAGATGTAGATGCAGGATACCGCTAGGCTCGTCTCATGATTACGATTTGAACGACCGAGTGTAGAGAGAATCGTTCGATGCTTCTCGGTTGAATATGTGTTGTGCTTGGGGCGATGCAGCGTGTTCATGGCGCCTAACTTGGACATGTCAGAGTACGTTTAGGCAGGCAAACTCCTAAGACTTTCGCTCAAATCACACGCTGAGACCCCAACGCGTCCATCACTTGTTCATTGGCGGACAAGCACGACTGAACAGCGCTTATAGCACACCAGTCTCGAGCGTACGATGAGAATCGAAGTTCGACCATTATGTACACAAATTCACATTCGGTGTTCCGAGTGCGGTTCAGGAATCGTTTTCACAATAGACTGATTAAAGATGAGCTGAACATCACATGGCCAGTGCCTGACTAAACACGTTCCAAGTATTGCTCCCCATATTCCCCATTGACCAGTCTCTCCTTATCTCTTCTGACTCGTGATTTCGTCGCATGGATTTTCTTAAATCTGCAGTCGCAAGCGCGATCGCTAAGTCGAGTTCCTTCCCCTACACAATCGGTGACCGAATCGACCTTGATGCCTCAATATGGACTCTCAGTAACGCGACGAAGAAGGACGACAACTCACCCTGTTCAATATTTACCTTTGACCTTAATACACAACGTACCTTCGTCCCACTAGCCAAAAATGCTGCACGAAAGCTGAGAACGATACGGCATCCAGGAGTCATCAAAGTGCTGGATGTCATCGAAAATGAAACACATATCTATATCGCGACTGAAAAGATTACGCCCTTGAGCTGGCACATAAGGAGGAATAGTCTAAGCGAGGAGACGATAAAATGGGGGCTCTACAATGTTGCTCGTACACTAGCCTTTATCAACGGCGAAGCCAGCAGTATCCATGGTAATGTAAGAGTCGGTGCAGTCTATACCAGTGACAGCGGCGAATGGAAGTTAGCTGGATTCGAGACGTTGAGTTCTATGAACGACGATGAGGCCATGATCTATACCTACGGAAGCCTGGTACCTGACTCAAATCGCTATGCTCCGCCTGAAGTGGCATCTGGTGGTGGTTGGAGCGTGGTCAAGAAGAATCCTCTGTCTGCGCCCGACTCTTTTGGTTTGGGAACACTATTGTACGAAGCGTTCAATGGAAATTTTCCAGGGACAGATAGGATAGCACAGCCTGGCAAGATCCCTGCGAATATGGTTGCGCCTTACAAAAGACTTATCAACACGAATCCGAAGCTGAGGTTAAGTGCTGGCCACTTTCTAGAGCAAGGAAAAAAGTCTGGCAGCTTCTTCGAAACACCACTCATTCACATTATTGAAGGTGCAGACAGCCTGGGTCTAAAGAGTGAGGAAGAGAGAAACCAATTTCTGGCTGAGCTTGAAGAATTGACAGATGACTTTCCCGAGGATTTCTTCAAAATCAAGATCTTACCAGAATTACTCAAATCTGTTGAATTCGGTGGCGGCGGTCCGCAGGTCTTCAGTGCCATTATCAAGATAGGTGTAAAAATGTCAGACGAGGAGTGGGAAGGAAAGTTACTGCCTGTCGTGTTGAGACTGTTTGCTAGTCCAGATCGAGCAATGCGAGTATGTCTGCTGGACAATCTACCAGCCATGATCGATCGTTTACCTCAAAAGGATGTTAACAACAAAATCTTTCCTATGATGGTTACTGGCTTCACAGATACCGCCCCTGTTGTGCGAGAACAGACCGTCAAAGCGGTGCTCACAGTAATCACGAAATTGTCAGACCGTACCATTAATGGCGAGCTCTTACGCCACCTAGCAAAGACGGCCAACGATGAACAGCCAGGTATTCGTACAAACACCACTATTTGCCTTGGCAAAATCGCACGGAGTCTAGGAGCGTCCTCAAGGGCCAAGGTACTCATAGCTGCCTTTACAAGATCATTGCGCGATCCTTTCGTACATGCAAGAAATGCCGCCTTGATGGCTTTTGCTGCTACTGCGGATGTCTTCAGCGAGGAGGACTGCGCAACAAAAGTCTTGCCTGCAATTTGCGCTTCGCTGATCGACAAAGAGAAATTTGTTCGAGAAACTGCAAACAAGGCCTTCGATACCTATGCAAATAAGATAAAGCATTATGCTGAGACACTCCCTGACACTGCAGCACCAGCAGAAGGAGCCGCAAGACCTGCAACACCGACTCGTATGGGCAATCAGAATGACGCTTCCGGCTGGGCAGGCTGGGCAATCTCTTCTTTCACCAACAAAATATCCACCGCTAAAGGTGAAATGAACAGTGCTCCAGCTATACCAGTGAACGGAGCCACATCGACGCAGACCAGGTCGCTGCCAGTCAGCGGCCGCGCAACACCTCTAGCAAATCCCGTACCTGACCGTCCAGCAACTATCAGACTCGCAAGTACAACCACATCTCAAAGAACATCCGTCGAAACTCCCTCCGAAGCCCCTGTCGACGACGACGTGCTAGACGCATGGGGCGAGATGGACGATGACGACGACAACTTCTTCGACGCACCCGCTGCTGCAAAAAACAACACCTCGACTATAACAATATCAACCACAACGCCCTTTGACGATGGAGGTGAACCGGATTTCGCTGGTTGGCTAGCGGCGCAAAATAAACCAAAGGCAAAACCGCCGTTACCGAAGGGACTGAGTAAAGCCGCGAATGGCACGTCACTGGCTTCGCGTCCTGCAGCTGTGAGGACACAATCGGCTGGTCCTGGTGTTACGGCTGCTAAGAAAGCGGTGCCTGTGGCGAATAAGAGACCTGTCGCAGTTGCTGCGGCTACTAAGAAGGTCGACCTCAAACCGAAAGACGATGAGGGAGGTGATGACGATTGGGGCGCGTGGGATTGAGTAGGTAGACTACAAACACATCAAGTAGACTAATAAACACGACCCATGCCTTGGTGGATGATGACACTATACATATTATCACCTAGAACTCCCACCACTCCTGCGTCCAGCACATACCAGATCCATCTCCACTAGGACTGCAATACCTCAACAATAGCTTCCGCTCCTCCATCAACCAAGTAATATCTATCCACCGCAGATTTGTATATCTGGCTCGAGCTATTTCAATCACAGCATGTTCCTCGACCGCACTGATATGCTCTGCGATGCCATAGATGTCCAGCTGAGCGTCTGTATCCTCTCCAGTCGGTCGTTCGAGAAGATTCTTGACTAGATGTCTAGTCTTACCCGAAGCCTCAGGTATCGGTAGTGGTTGGAGGGGTGGGCCTATAGCGCTGTCGAAGCTGCAGCTGTGCTCGAGGTAGCCGAATGCACTGCTGGGGTTGAGGATGACTTCGCCGATGATGTGGAGGCGACAGAGGTTTGAGAGAAGTACTTCGTGGTGTGGGAGTGTTTTCCAGAGATGAGCCGTTGTGTAAGCGCATGCATGGTCGTCTTCGTCCTCTGGAGTGTCATTGGTAAGCAGCTGATCGTTATGGTCTTGCACATATTGCTCGAGAAAGTCCTCAATTTCTGCTTGGCCATCTGCCATGCTCTTTCTTATCAGCCGGTCCCTCGCTTCATCTCCTCGCTGCCCGTGTACATATGCATTGACGTACAAAGTCAGATAGAGTAATAAGTATGACATGTTCCGAGTCAATTTAAGCAACATGCAAGCCTGCTTTTCTGTATCCGTCCTTTGCAATACCTGAATTGTCTCGGCGTATGCGACGTTCCATCGCAGAAGTCTTGCGACATGAAGTTTTTGAGCGTCGCTCCTTGACTTCTCGTCCTTCCATACACGCCGTGGTGTGTGCATGATCGAGTTCACTTCCTCGAAGATCACATCTCTTGCCTCTTCCAAGCTAGTGAAGATTTTGGGAACAGGCGGCAGCGTTCTCAGATCTGTATACGTGCACAAAGATTCTCTCAGAAGTCGCGGGTCGCTGCCGAACAGTTCCCTGGCTCTCTGCTGTATTCGGTTCCAGAAGATTCCAAGAACCTCGGCGGGGCCAGTTGGTGGTATCGTAAGGTGCGAAATATCCCTATGGACCAGTTTCATCGGTCGATCCAGAAGGTATCTCATTCCATTGTTCATGTGCCGTACCGCATTACCGTAATTCGATTGGAAGCCTTCAAAGAGACTTAGGAGCAGTTCAGATGTCATGATCACATCCCTATTACTCACACCCAACCCGTTACTTCCCAATTCCAGGTATGAAGTAGACTCATCACTCGATGAGAGGCAGTTGAATGTCAGATGCCTTGTATGCTCGGCTTTGAGTTCTTCTAGCATGCATCGGGCCTTGGCGTAGAGTCGTATGGAGTGGCTGCAATACTCAAACGCTTCTCTTGATATACCATAAGTGAACCTTCGATGGACAGCTCCCACTGCGGTAGCGCAGGCAAAGAGGACAGGATGCGAAAGAGCTAGGTTGATCGAATAGGGTTGCCACAAGGTCGAGTCGAAATACGCGGCGAATTGAGGGCCTGTACGGTAGCGAAAGTGAGAGAAGCAGTGGCTCTCCAAATCAGTGATTGGCACATCAAAGAAGTTAGGAGTACGATGAATGTAAGACTTGTCACAGTTCGTATGCTTGTCTCTCTGTTCATGATTCCTGATTATTGTTTCTGAGGAGTGTGTTGTGAAGGAGGATGAACAGGTCGTTGTCGAGGAGGGACTCAAAGACTCCGGCTGCATAGTTGGGTAGGCTAAGATGAAGTCGGCAGCTGCCTTATCATCCGCAACGTCTGACCATGTTGACTCACTGTCAAGACTGGAGTTCAGAGCCGGGACCAGTGGTGTCACAAATTCATAGTCCTCATTCGTGGTTTCAACATGATGATTCGCTTGGACTACATCGCCGGTAGCCTCTAATAGATGTATACTGAGTATTGGTCGCGTCGAAGAAACAGAGATCGAGCTAGCATCAATTCGAGCACCGGAAGGGTATGTAGTGAGAACTGGTGGTCTCTCTAAGGCGCTCGATGAGTACCCATCACATTTACGGCCTGTACTGCTACATCGTGAGCAAAAAGGCTTCGCCTCGTCACATTTTTTGCGTCTGATCTTGCATGTAAAGCAGCCGGAGCGCACTTTGTTATGAGTTCTTCGAGTACAGTGACGCTTCGCGGTAGTCTGTGCTGTGTCAAATGTTGCAGTAGTAGTCAGACTCTTGGGTATCGATGTTTGTGCAGCCTGCAATTTATATTCTGCTTGCGGGCTTAGCCTGTGTAACTTGTCTCGAGAACGATCGCAAGGTTCCTGGAGCAGTCGCCGTTGAGTTTGTAAAGCAGCCCGAGTCATGGTGCGGATGCCAGTTTGATACCGTACAGCTCCGGAGAGATGAGTATCATCTATCAGACAGACTCGTGATTGTCAGATCTGTCCTTGACTATGAGCGTGTAACGTGGATGGAGATTTGTCCAGGAAAGATGTGGTTTTTGATTATCCAATTCTTATCCAGAGTCGATACAGACTGTACTGCACACAACAAAGTGCAGGCTGTTCGTGCCGCAGGACTCCGATGAAGTGGAAATCTTGTCCATGTTGCATTCTGCCTAGGTATTTGAGGATTGTGTCAGAGAGTCAAGAGCGCAGAGTATCAGTGGTGGTACCTGCTGATTGTACGAGCAGAGTTGGATGAGTAAGAAGTGGCAGTGACGATCCACATTTGTCGCCTGATGATTGGCTCGAGCGTATACACATTCGACCAATGGAAAAAGTGATTCACCGTGAGCATTCGCGAAGCACGATTTCTTTCGTGAGAACTCTGGCGAGCACATGGTTGAGCCGGAGAAAACAGACACTTGACTTGATTAGCCTCAAAGAAAGGACGAGACGTATTTCCAGTGAATTGAGAACACGCACATTCGATTCCATCCAACAGACATATATGGACAGAGCCCTGCGCTAGCATTATCGCTACATTACTAGGAGAAACCTCCATTGTATAAACCCCGGTGCGCCACGCTGTACAGACTTTTCCAAAGGATAGACAGTTGACGGTACATTAAGCTGAACTAGATGGACAGTGTACCAAGCCCACATGCTCCACTATACCATCACGTAAGCAACAGCAAGAGCCGCAGCAGCCACTATTACACTGCTAACTTTCTTGGATGTGGCAGCATTGACCGTCCGTTGCATAGTGCCGCAGCAGCTATCTCTGTTGTAGCTGACACCGTTGGCATCAGCGGCAACCTGGAAGACACTCCCGTTGAAGCTGCCAACATTGTAGAAATCGACCAATATCACGGTCGGTGGTCGGACCCAGTCCGCTGTGCAATTATTGACCATGGCACCTGCACTGCCATAACCCTGAACAGCGTTTGTCTCATTGAGCAGGGTCGACGCTGGAATAAGTAGTGACAGTCCAGCTATTTGCACGTCCACGTTGAGGTTGTGGTTCGCAATGTACAACCTATCGCTGCTAATCTCGCGGTCCTGGTTGGGTGGACGATCAACATTGCATGGGAAATCGCGATCCGTCGGCGAAAATGGCGTCTCCCAGAAGTTGGCGAATTCGTCCAACAACCACGGTATGGCGACTTGATCGGCTTCATAGTCAAGCATAATCACAGCTCTTTTCTGGGTAAGGATCATCTCACCTAATGTAGGCCAATCATTCAGTGGCATAGGCACGGTAGGCGGAGTATAGGCATAGCGGTCCAGGCCGGACTCGTATACTGGACCGGTGAAGTTTTGGGGTGTGAGCACATCGTAATTGCCCATCAAGACGGTAACGACATCGTAAGGATTTGCGTCGAGCCACTCACGAACTGTCGTCAGATAATCCACAAGTGTGCCGGCGTTCAAGAGATCGCAGGATGTATGGCATAGCAGCAAAGGTGCGGTATCATTAGGCTTGTGGACCTGAAATTGCAGCATTCGAACGCCGTCGTTCAGTTGGGTAGTGACGTCCAATTCTTGGTTGGCTGCAATGTTGCCTCGTACGGCAAAAGGTGAGTTGTGAGCCCCAACCTGTGTGATATTGCTATACTTGCGATTGCAAAATTCTGGGTAGCCATTACATGGTTGAGTGTTAGTTGGCCTGGCAGACGATGAAGTGGCCGTCCTCCCTGTCGCTATAGTAGTATTTCTAGCACTACCCGACAAAAGTGTTTGCGTGGCAGAGGTCGTGGTTAAGGCTGTGCCGTTCGTAGTGATTGTTTGGTTTTGCGGTCTTGCAGTGCTCGAGGCTCCAGCTCCTGACGTTGTGTTTAGGGTGATCGTGGAAGCATACGATTCGTAGGACAATTGAGAACCGGTGGCATAGTCTGCACCTGAAATGACTGAATTTGTGCCTGTCAGCACTATGGACGAACTGGATTGGGCGTACGACGATGCTGCCAAGGCAGCTATTGTCAATTGACGCAGCAGCATCGTGTCAGGGTCGAATAGGTTGTATAGCTCAAATGGTATTTGCGAGCGAGTTGTCTGCCTCAATACAAGACACTCATGGCAGGTCTTGAGCTGCAACTGAGGAGTGATGATGATCAAAAACGCAGAGAGTACTGGTCGAGGCGATCCCGGATTCGACGTGCTCAAGTGGGCGCAAGACGCGTGGTTAGGAAGATCCGGAAAACATAAGGTTTGACGACAGCAATGGAGAAGGAACCACAATAACAAAAATGCGTGTCATGCCAATACAATTGAAATGCACAGATTTGTTGATGAAGACAAGCAAAGCCGACGGTTTGTCTGTGAAAAATATTGGCGATGACATAACATTTTGAGATCCCCTGAGCCACTAGGAGAGGCAACGCGGTGAATCGGCCCAGGATGGAGCTCAAAAGGCACGCTGCTGCTCGCAAGTCCAGGGATAGGCCTGCTAAAGATAGAGTTAAGCTCACATCTAAGCACAGAAGTGGTTAGTGAGTGAAGGTCTGAATTGAGGATGACGTATTCTTTGTGGCGCCAATCCGCGAGTCCCCCAACAACGCCTTGTCGAGGACGAAATCGCCGACATTTCTTTCAGCGCACCGACCACAAAAGTGCGGCGGAAAGTTACTGTGCAGAGAGTTGTTCGTAAAACAACAAGCCGTACCCATATAGAATTCTGCTTGTATCCGTCGACTCCTGAGCGATGACGCAGTGAGAACGCGTTCATCTAGCTCACTGTCGTGTCGCTTGCTGCTTGTGCTATATTCACCCGTTTAGTATCCAAATCAATTATTCAGGCGACTTAGAGCCGGCAGCAGAGGCTTGCTTCGCTGATATTTCGTTTGCAACACACGCCATCGACCTTTGCAGTGCTGTTTCTCGAGCATCAAGATGGGTATCTTCAACCGACGCAAGAAGGTCGACGACGAACCTGGAGTGAAGGACAGAACCAGCTCAGACGACACATTATTAGATGACAGCGCATTCTACAAAAAGCCGACAGCTTTGCGTTTGTTCACGGTCTTCATATACCTTGCGGCATTAATATTCCTGATATTAGTCGAGATTGGCAACATCAATGGTAATGCCGTTATTCGAGACACATACTTTCTCAACATCAACCTACAAGATATCATACCAACGTCCGTACCAAACGCCGTCCTCATAAATACTATCGCTCAATCTTTGGGCTTGCACGATTTCTACCAAGTTGGATTGTGGAACTATTGTGCTGGCTACACCGGACAAGGCATCACATATTGTTCACCTACCCAGCTCGCATACTGGTTCGACCCAGTCGAGATAATCACCAGCGAGTTGCTAGTTGGAGCTAGTATTGCCTTGCCAACAGATGTGGTTTCCGTATTGGGTATTGTGCGCACTGCCAGTACATGGATGTTTGCATGCTTCATGGTTGGTACAGTGCTGACGTTTCTGTGCATATTCATCGCACCCTTGGAATTCTCAAAGAAGCCGAGATGGTCGCACAAAGCGAGGAGAATCTTCCTTCGATCTCTACCAATTATGCTATTGAGATTTGGAGCTCTACTGTTCACAGCAGTTGGAGCAGTCATTGCAACGGTTATGTTTGTTATCTTCAAGAACACTTTTGAAAGCGCGGCCGACTTCAACATTCAAGCCACACTTGGCGTACAGATATTGGCCTTTGAATGGGTAGCAGTCGGCCTGAATTTAGTTGGGTTCTTAATGTCTGTCGGCACCTGCTGCGGTATTTGTTGCTGCTCAGGCAAGAGGAAAGCGATCAAGAAGCAGGAGCAGGAGCACTCGCCTCGCGTGGAAGAAAAATAGAGATTCTTTTCAACGTCTTCGACCGCTGTAGTGATTGTGGTTGCGTAATAGATGAGGCATATTTGATCCTTCTAGCGTTCTGTAACGGCGTTCTGGTTCAAGTAAAATTGGATTGGTAAGGAAAAGCAATTCTTCCGCTGAATGAAAGCATGTACGGAATTCGGGTTCTTCTAGAATCGATCTCCCTAGGCTGTTGGAAGCTGCCCTTCTTTACAGCACAGCGAAAGCACTAACATAGCTGACACTGCTGTCCTTCGCAGAACTGACATTGCTACTTCGCTCATACCGCATGAAGCGAAATCTTCTCTTCAGTGCATCGTCGTTCGTATTTGTCTGCTGGTGTTGACCTTCAAGCTCTTCCACTCCTGCCATGAACACGCCTATCGGATGCCTGCCACAGACGGTATTGCCTGTTTCCTCAATGACTTCCAGAAACTCGTCATAGCTACCTGATGCTATTGCACACATGCAGGCTCGATCTACTTCGGCTATACTCTCGTGGATTTTCGGAGCACGTGGTGCTGCTGAACCTCTTATCATTGTACCTTGCTGCCAGTCGTGCTTTTTGTGGATATCGAGGGCAGCTGCAGAACCACTGACGCCGTTAGGAAGTGATTCAGGAGAAGTTGCTGGACTTGGGGCATCAGCAAGGTAGTAAGTATATGAGAACCTGGAACCCCAGTGGCAGAAGTCGGAGGAGATAACGAAGGCATTGGATTCATCTGCAATGTATGGCGCGAGCATAGCTCCCAAGGCTCGCTCTGTCGTGGCATTGGTAGCTCCTATCATGATCGGTACAAGCGGTGGATAAGACGATACTGCCTTGCTAGGATATAGCTTCTGCAGTAAACGATGTATGTAAGGATACTGCATTTCAGCACTGTGTTCTGCTTCGTCAACAGGCTGAGACATGGAAACGAACTTTACTGTCTGATGTCCTGCCTTGGCAGATAGTTGCGCCAGCTCGTGTATTGTTTCGAGATCTAGCGGTAGTGGATCTGATGCGAGTGGTGTTCTATTACCTTCTACAACCGGAAGTGCAGCAGTCCGAAGATGCCAGTGATGTGAAGGATGCAGCACAAAAATTCTTTTCGCTTTGGAGAGATCTAGGCTTTTGTAAGCCCAGGCTGCGGCAGGTCCTGAGTATGCATATCCTGCGTGAGGTGAAATTACCACACGAGCCCCACTTAGAGGTAGCGATCCATCAGACAGGGCATCCTCGGGCACTGCATCTAGCCATGCGTCGAGCTGTGATGCTAGTTGCTGTCCATTTGAAGAGTACCACGATCCGGCATGATCGGCTTCACGAATGCCTCTTGACATTGTCGGCTGGGATAGTGTGAGCTTGGCTTCAAGAGCGATGAGTGGAGAATGGCAGGTACGAGTAGGGCTTTGTCAGCCAAGTAATGCCCGTAAAGCAGTCAGGATCCTATGGCTCTCAGGACATCGATCGTGTATTGTGCGGATGGTACATATCAAAAAACCACGAAGGCATGGGTGATAAGGCATTGGAGAAGAAAGAGACGAATGAAACGCTAGCAGCAATCTGTTGCCTCGCTAAGCATCGTGATTGACGTCAATCGAGCAAGCACTCTCATTAGAATCGTTCTGACCACAACTGTCGTACTCTTCCTTGACTGACAGCTGTTATGAACGCTTATCAACATCAGTAGTAAGCTTGTATTGAATACTCCCAATATCCTTCTTCGCAACTCAGCATACATTTCCAGCGTGGTCTTTACTCGGAAACGTCCAGGTTATCGCGTCACAGACGCGTCGCGCACGCGTGAAATACTCTTTAAACTGATGGCAACGCTTTTGTATTCTAATCCATCATCAAAGCAAAGTTGTGCAACAATCAACATGAAAAGGAAAGCTAGTGAGCTCGACGAAGGTTTCAGCTGGTCGTCTCAAAATACGTCCACACATCAGTCGAGCCCGTCGTATGATGGGTTCGGAGGCAGGCATATCGACTCTAGAGTCGGATCTTTTCCTGCAAGTGACACACATATGAACGTCAGAACGCGCAAAAGGACTCGAGACAACCGTCCAGAGCTGGAGGTGATACATCAGAACACTCTTGCAAAGCTCTATGATGCTCAGAAGCACCCACAATCGTCCTTGGTCGTTAGGAGATCACCTGCAGATTTCATGGGTGAGGAGATCCCGCAAAGCAACTCTATAGCTCCTGCTCAGCAAAGTCTACACTCCTTTTTCAGCATCAGCCATTCTCAACCACCAAAAGCTAGTGCGACTGCCTGCAAAGCACCCTCACAATATGCACAAACATGCGATGACTGTGGTAACATTCTGCATTCTGCGACACCCGCCGACTCCGACATGATGGATGTTGACCACAACCTCGAGCTCTATCTCGGCGAAGACTATGAATGCACCAATTGTGGGAGAAGAGTCTGCGACGCGTGTGCTGTTCGCGGCGACCATCGAATCTGTCTTGAGTGCGCCATGCCAGGAGGAGGATGAGCTATCGTGGGACTACGGCAAGACGTAAAGTCACGCAGTGCAATCCAGTCTCGTCTTCGAAGCGGGACATCTCCGCACCATCGAGCAGACATGGTCGAACGGCATGACGAGTCTCAAACAGTCTCCAACCTCAGAGTTTCTAGAACTACCACGTTGGTTGATAGACCTTCTGTTCGAGCCGAAGTCGGGTCCTGTCTTACACGATGTAGCCTCGATTGACCCGGGTTGCTGCAACAGTAGTCTCCTTACAAGATTCGCGAAGCATTTGGCACAGCCAGCCGACCTTGCAGCGTAAATCACCAGACCGGTCCGACATGTCTGCTAAAGAGCCACTTGTTTGCGAACCCGAAGACCAGTCTACTGGTCGGCCAGCAACCTTCATCTTCCTCCATGGCTTTGGTGACGACGCAGAAGGCATTCCACTTGGTATGCGTGCTCCTATCCGTCAAGCTCTCCTCCTGTCCTAACATTACTTCTAGGTCTCGCCCAACAATTTCAATTTTACCACAAGCTACCCTATCTACGATGGCTACTTCCGAATGCTCCTCGCAACCAAGAAGCATCCTCCACAGCCTGGTATATGCCAAAAGCCCTACCGAATGCGTTGAAACCGCGAGTCCCCGGAGCAGAACAGAACGACGAGACAGACCCCGATGACGAGCCTGGCATACTAGAGTCCTGCGATACCGTCGACAAACTGGTTCGGCAGGAGACCGACCGCGGAATAGAACCAAGCCGCATCGTCGTTGGTGGCTTCAGCCAAGGTTGCGCAGTCAGTCTGGTCTGGGGCCTCGTTGGTAAAGAGAGGGACAACGTTGCTGGCGTGATGCCGTTGAGCGGCTATTTCCCACTTGCGGATCGTATTGCGGCATTGCGGAAAGAGCGTGGGATGAGTGAGACACCAGAGAAAGAGAAGGAGAAAAAGAAGTGGTTTTATGCACATGGAGCGCGGGATGCACTGGTCCCTCGGAGCTTGTTCATACATGGCAAGGAAGAGTTGGGCAAGTGGATCGATGCGGACAGAGACTTGGAGGAGCATCTTTATGAGGGCATGGCGCATAATACGACGAATGCTGAGCTGAGGGATATGCTCAAGTGGCTGTCTCAGGTTCTGCCGCCTTGATTCCAGGGTTCGCAATCGCCAGACAATTCGTGCAGCCCTAGACATAGGAGAACGGAGCACGAAAGAAGGAAGTTTGGTTTTGATGTTGTCCGTTACTCAATCTGATTTGTCTGACCAATCCTCAATCCGGAGTCATGCTCCTTCTCGTCAGGCATGATGTTCCTACCGGTCATCCATTCTTCCTGTACGCTTCCATATCACAATCTCAGTTCAATACGTGTAAGCGTACTCGTATCATGAATCACAGCGACGACCATCATTTAGGGCAGCTCTGTAAAATCAACCTCGTCAGCCAACTGATCGAAACACGTTATACCACATAATTCTTGCTCAGAACACCATCAAGGGATCGAATGGTAAAGTGTTAGTACTCACAGCACCACAACCGCTGCACGACTTCCCACCATCAGTCTTCGCACCACACTTTGGGCAGGAGCCGGGAGACATTGTGCTTGTTTTTCTGAGGACCGAAGGACAGGACGCTGAGTTCAGTGATCAATTTATTGGTATTTCTGGCTGCGTGGCTTCTTGGTCTGGTGCTCGCGAGACCAAGGTAAAGTGTGGAATGGGTTGGTAATCCTGTTGCACCTACTAGGCATACATAGAGAAGGCAGACGAGTGGAGGGATCGGGTAGGTTTGAGGCGGGGTCGAGATAAGATAAGATAAGATTGAGGTCAGCCCCCCACTGTGGAGAGTGTGCATGGCTGGTGGCCGTATCCTGAGCGAACCCTCAAGTGCATGTGAATCCATGTCTGAAATCTATTTGTCTATCTCTTGATATATACGCCCTACTTATGGCTATACACAGTCGTCCTCTCCGTTGCTCGTAGGTCTTTGTGGTAAGCCTCGACCTGATTCTGAATAGTCCTACAAGCTAGCTCCATGCGCTCTTGAAAGTGCTTCCTGGCCTCGACAGTGTCAAACAGGATAGAAACGAACTTTGCGATTTCTTCGTCAAGCTCCTTAGCACAATAATGAGCGGCGGTATATTTGAACCCATTCCCTCTGCGTTGCTTTAAGATGGAATACCCAAATACAGCAACGTTCCAGCCCTCGTTTGGTGACTTGGAAGTATATGTCCTCAAGCCCAGTCTTTTCTTCTTGTTCACTATCACGACTTCTTTGCATTGGCTGTTCTTAGCACTGCAGCGACATATATCGGGAGCAAGCGCGGTGTACTCGTCGACTCGTATGCTCGTGGCGGACATCAAGTTGTTCGTCTCCGTGAGAATAATGACTTGAGAAGGTACAGGTTCCTCAAGGAATGCTCCGCCATCGCCACTTCTCACAGATGTCCATCTATTGTTGCTTCTGAGTGTTGCTTCTGTCCAAGTACCTGAGGATCCGCCTGTTTCAGAACTACTGCCTGTGCTAGGCGCAGTTGCCTCAGATTCGTCGCGTGCGTTGACACTAGCACCTCTTCGGACGTCACTGAGAGGGTTACGATACATCCAAATCTGAATACGCCCGCCATCGGCAAAGACTTTGCCCTGTCCATCAAAGAAGCCCGTTTTCTTTCGAGCTGTTACAAGAGCTGGTAGGTCACAGCGAATCTTGAAGTTTGTGACGTGTTCCTGGAATTCACGCGCATTGTTCAGCGTCGTAAATGCCAATTCTTGAACCGAATAATCAGAAGCTGCTGCTTTCCAGATAACACTAGGCGCTGCGTTGGCTGACATCGCATAGATTGGGTACAAGTATACCTTGTGACAATCGATCTCATTCCTGTCGACTGTAGGTACCACTGGTTGCGCTTGACTCAGGGTTGAAGTAACTATAGCTAGTCGTAAACGGTTTTCCGTGAGACGAAATAGGCGTAGTTCTTGTACTCGTGTTTGGTCACGAGTTTTGAGCGGCGTTGACATGGCTAGCACTTCTCCTCCGGTTGCCTCTAGAGGACTAGGTACAGGCACTTGCTTCTCCTGCCATAGATTGACATCAAACCCTGATTCGTGCTGTCGCAATAGCTCTTCGTCACTAACCCGATCCAATGGAGTGTCTCCCTGGAGAAAACGTCGAGCCTCTTGCCTCACTCTGTTCTCCAGTATAGACGCCCAGGCTTTGTTAAGGGGGTCCTTGCGACAAAACGATCTGTATCCAGCATCGTGCGTAATACTCTCAATCAACCAAATTGTCTTAAGCAGGTTAAGATATTGCGCCGGAGTCGGACTTCGTAAAGAAGGTGGTTCAGCCTCAAACAATTGAGTTCCGGCTTCACAGAAAACCAGCGCAGCATCTAGGCGCTGGATGATTGTTGGGGTATCGTCAATGCTATCAGCGAAGCGGTTGGACACTGCTTCGCTTAAAAGCTCCGTGTAAGATTTCTCGACCATTGGCTGACCCGGATGAGCTTGTATGTTTCGAAGTAGTCTTTGGGTTTCTTCGTGACCAGCCTGTGTTACTTCGAGATGCACTCTCTGATTTTGGATGATTTCTTCCTTTCCTCTTCGTTGAAGTACGAAGTTTGCCTTGTGAAAGCAAACCTGGATTCGATCTTGCTGCTGGCGAATGTGTTCCTTGATAGTCATAGCCCAAATGATATTCACAACATATCCTTCCCTAGACTTTTTGAAGTGATCGTTTTGCGTGATCAATTTCTGGCACGAGGCAAGTGTGTCGCTAGCCTCCTTTATTGTCGACTGAAGGAAGTCACTGTCAAGATTGAAGCTGTCTCGAACAGCCATAGGTGACCGTGCCACATCCTCCACACCTTGAAGGGTGGTTGCCAGAGTTCTAACATTACCTAGGAACTCTGTGAATTCTTGAGCTTCTCAATGTTAGTTGGCGTTAACGACATGAACAAGACTGATTCACATACGCGCACTTGTATACTGACTTGACCCAACATTCCATATTCGCCAGGCGAGCCTCACGATCCCACCGATATCGTTAAGACCGAGAGACATTGATTCTTGTCTTATGGTTGCTCAGTAATAGGATTGCAAGAGGCAGCACACGGTTGGCTATTGACAATGTAGCACATCAGGTGAAAGTTGACCTTAAGGTAATACCGGTTGAAAGCCATGTGGCATCTGCTTCTAAAGCTATTGAGGAAACGGTAGGGCTTCGGTTTAGGTTTGACCGCAGCGATGAGGGGGCTTGCCTGTCAATTGTTGTGTCGCCTAACGTACGTCGATAGTAAGGCAAAAGTGCACTAGTATCCAAAGCGAGCAAAGTGGGGTTATCTGCCGAGCCACCACCAGTCGTGCGAAACCTACTAATGCACAGATGACCAGGATATGGTTGTGTGAAAGGGCTGAGCAGTGCAAGCCGGCCTTTAACGGGCCAACTACAGTTCAGAATATACTCCCTTATCTCGCAGGAAGGAAAACTTGGCTGAGACCTGCAGCCATTCAGGCAGATGGGTGACCCTGGCACATCATACACAGAATTGCTCAGCCTCAGTCCTGGTAGACTTGTGATTATCATATCTTCAGCTTCATGTCGCAAGTTGTGATCAATACCAATTAAGTCGAAGTTTCTGTATCGAGCAATATGGCAGCTGAAGTAGCCAACAAGACATCGAGGTCGGAAACAGAGACGGAGATTGCACCAGAGCAGGATGGTACAGCCTTCACAGAGGCAGAGCTGATCAATGCTGAAAGGAACCCGAACAAGGTCGTGACAACCCGGCCTTCATCGCTGGGGTACTCTTCGATTGTGCTGATCATTGTCAATCGCATGATAGGTAAGTGATCAGAATTCGATGGGATAAAGAGTGAAGTGGGCTGATATCTCGGAAGGTACTGGTATCTTCAAAACACCAACGACCTTAGCACATGGAACGCATTCGATTGGCTATATCCTCCTATTCTGGGCGGCCGGAGCCATTGTTGCCATATGTGGAACATTGGTCTTCGCCGAATATGGTTTGACAGTGCCTCGACTGGAAATCGAGAACGACAACAAACAATCGGTGCCACGAAATGGTGGTGAGAAGAATTACCTCGAGTATCTCATCAAGTCACCGAAGCGTCTTGCCACGTGCCTCTATGGTATCCCATTCATTGTCCTTGGTACTGCCGCAGGCAACGCACTGGTGTGCGCAGAGTGTTTGTTGCGTGCGACAGGGCACGAGCCTTCAGAAGGTGCTATCCGTGGACTTGCCATTGGTCTGGCTAGCACTGCTTGTCTCGTGCATGCTGGCTGGAGGACTGGCGGCGTTTATCTGTT
>Ga0181467_100401_pt1 | contig 22163 bp, 21 predicted proteins | sample InSIn5gowninarea_2_FD_119079 | JGI IMG/M metagenome (GOLD analysis project Ga0181467, IMG submission 119079) | Clean room microbial communities from NASA Spacecraft Assembly Facility at Jet Propulsion Laboratory, Pasadena, California, USA -... ... | reverse complement strand
GTGAGCAAAAATTTCTCAAAGGCATAGGGGTTTATGTGTCAGAGGATAGCGCTCCCACAAGCTTTTGTGCAACTACCGAAAGCGATCGCATCTATGTATTTTGAGGCTATTTCCTGGCTTAACCCCCAACTGCTGCTTGAGACATACTGTACTTACCTAATTTTCCCCGATACCATTTGCCACTCTTTGCACCAACTGAAAGAACATTCGAGACACGTTCTCGCGCCGTGCTTCTGACCTCTTTGGGGATGTTATTGGTAAAAATCGCATCTATGATTGCGGTAATCTCCAATACCTGCTTTGAATGCTGTTGCATAACTTCAGCTACAGCCTCTGATAGAGTAGCATTACCAAAATCTTCTTTTACATACTGCTGCCAATCACTTGTATTCTTGCTTGGCTCCTTGGTGGAGGTAGATTTTTTGCTTTGCTTGTTGCTAATAGGGGCTAAGTTCTTCTTGCCTTGCCGTTGACCAGTAATTGGTGTTACTGGAGCTTCAGCAGTATTATCTGCGAGCGCACCGTTTGACTCTGGGAGCGTAACTTCTGGGACAGTCGGCTGGGGTTGTTCTGCGGCAACTGGTGTTGTTGCTGGTGCGGCTACAGGTATATTTGCAGGAGCAAACATATCAATAACAGTCTTGAGACTATGACGTTTATCCTGAATTGATTCGATTTGAGTATTCAGTTCAATTTCTTGCGCTGATAAGTCAGCATCGGCTTCTAGTAGTTTAGTGACTATGGAATTGGAGGATTGGGAGTTCTGCACCAGAAAAAATAAGTTAAGGTAAACTGTATTCTCTTTATAACTTAATTGAGCGCTAAGTCTTCTATTTAGAATAGAGAAACGCGATCGTATAATTAGGCAGTATCCTAGAAAATTAGGTTCTACTCATCTTATCCACCGATACTAGCTAACACCACTGCTATTCGCACCGGTGCTTTTGGTCGCTCATACATTCGTTCCATGTAGGGGTAGATATAGCGTAGCTGACGCTAGGGGCAAGATAGCTTGAAAGCATTGCGGCATAAACTTTTTATTTATCGGTTTTAGATAAATCATCCAAGTCTTGTTTGCTTCTTGTTAGACAAGGCTGTGACGAAAGAATAAGGGTTTTAGTCCTGTCATTGACATAGTACAAACCTCGTTTTTAGGTAAATTTGTACTATCTTGCCCCTCATGACACGCTCGCTAGGTTTACCCCTAGAATTAGCTGACCTTGACCGCACCAGTGGTTCTCTAATTGTCCAGCGTGGCAAAGGGGAAAAACAGCGCATTGTTTACCTAACTGCCGAAGCTTTGGAGATTGTAGAAGATTGGCTCAAAGTTAGAGGTAAAGAACCAGGGGCATTAGTTTGTCCCGTTAACAAAGGAGGTAGAGCCGAACGGAGGCATTTTGCTGATGATGGGGATGGGATCTATAAGCTTGTTAAAGCACGAGCAATAAAGGCAGGAGTGAAGCAATTTTCGCCTCATGATTTCCGACGTACCTTTTGCTCAAACTTATTCGATGCGAATACAGATACATTTACCGTGCAGCAGTTAGCAGGTCATGAATCTCCGGCTACTACTGCTAAGTACGACCGCCGAGGAGAAGAAACTAAGCGTAAAGCAGTACAAGGATTGAAGTTAAAGTAGTTATAGTTCCAATGCGAAGCCTCTAAAAATAGGTGCTTCTAACAGACTGGTAGAGTCGAGGGAGGCTACTATGCCTCGCCCCTCTCTGTTAGATCCGTGCGTAAAACTTTCGCCTTACACGGCTCCCGATTCAATTAGGCAGTGCCTTTTGCTCATGTGTATGTAATCGTGGCAACTCTCATGTAGAGCCTCCAGATTATTAAGTTTCCAGTTGTAGTGATTGCTGTCCTTATGGTGCAAGTGAACTCGCTCCTCGGATGTAGTCTTTAATCCACATCTGGCACATGAATGGTTTTGTCTTTTTAAGACTTTAGAGGTGATACCGTCATAGAGTTTACTGTTACGTTCGCTCCAATAGGTCAAGTCTCCGTCAAAGGGTGATTTATTCCCTTTGACATTGATATGCTTGTTTTCGGAGTAAGGAACTGCTGGAAACGCCTTGTCTAACAATTTCTTGCTAGTGTAGCGGTTCTGTTTTGGTTCCTTATTGAATACCTTGAATGCTCTGTTTTGGATGTGATACAGCGAGAATCGTGACCCATCCATTTTGCAGTAGCGGTGGTAGCTCCTCCATCCTCTGACTATTGATGCAAGCTTTTCGGCTTTCACTTTAGCGCCATAGCTTGAGTTGTTGACGATGTGTTTGACTTTCTTACGGAAGGCTTTGAAATTGTCCACTGAGGGAACGCATCTAAACTTTCCGTTGTTCTGGACTTTAAAGTGCCAGCCGAGGAAGTCAAATCCATCTGTCGTGGCGGTTAGCTTAGTCTTCTTTTCACTTACCTTTAATCCTCGTTCTGCTAGAAATTGACTAATCCGATTCAGTATTTCCTCAGCGTCGTCTTGTGGTCGAAGTATAATGACCATATCGTCCGCGTAGCGAATGGATGGTTCGATTGTCTTTCCGTTGATACCTTTGTATCTGTGGATTTCTTCGATACCGTTTAAGGCGATGTTGGCAAGTAATGGGCTAATCACTCCACCTTGACAGGTACCTTGTTCGGGAAATCCTGGGTTAACTCCTGATTTAAGACAGCGAAAAATTCCTGTCCGTATGCCTAGAGGGGCAATGAGTCTTTCCATAATGGATGAGTGGTTAATCCTGTCAAAGCACTTCTCAATATCGAGTTCAATGACTCGCTTATCTATTCCATGGGCATAGGAGCGTAGGTTTATTTGCAGAATGCTCTGGGCATCATGTGCCGAACGTCCTGTCCTAAAACCGTAGCTCCTAGCATGGAAAGTTGCTTCGTGGGCGGGTTCTAATGCGTATTTTGCTAGACATTGCCAGCATCTGTCCGCAATAGTGGGAACTTTTAGCATCCGCACTGTTCCGTCCTTTTTAGGAATCGGAATTTCGCGTAGCTTGTTATGCTTCCATGTGTTGACGTTTTTCTTAAGTATTGCGCTTAAGGTGAGGCGTTCCTCAAAGGTGAGGGAGGCTTTTCCGTCTACACCCGCCGTTTTCTTGCCAGCGTTCAACTGAGTTACTTGCCGAATAGCCAATAGTCTTGCAGCAAGAGACTTTAAGATAAGTTTCTGTAGATACTTCGCTTTACGCTTGTCTCCAACCCAAACTGCTTTGTACACTCGTCTTTGCAAGCGGAATAAGTCTTTCCGAAATTTCTTCCAGGGTAGATTCTTCCAAAGTTCACTAGCATTATTGCTGTGCCTAACCATGCTCTGCTCCAAAAAGTGTGTTCTTTGAACCTTGGCTCAATTACGAGCCATCCTACCCAGTCTGCGGGATTCCGCTTCTCGTCCAGCCTACTGAGGTTACGAAGCCCCAGACCTAACAGACTGTTTTTATTCGTTCCTCAAGGTGATTGTTTGTTCCCTTAGATGGATTCAGTTCATCCGCCAGAACCCCCTACTCTTTGCCGCTTACCATCCAAAAGATGCGGCGGGATACTAATCTCTGGCGAGGTCAGGCTTTCCAGGTGCGACCTGTTTTACGCCCTGCCTCGAAATGGGATGCTTTTCTAGAATCTGTTTCATCATAGGAACTCCCCATTAGCGCCAGTGTCAACCCGTAATAGTTGTCTGATTGCGCCCTGTTCCCAGCTTCGCTCTACCAATTTCCCCGTAGGTACTCCGAGTCGGTTCGGCGTGGGCAGATAAGGAGTCACGTCTGAGTTTGACGGGTAGGGCTTTCACCTACATCTTTCCTTGAAGTTCAACCCTTTGTGACAGTAATCTGCTGTCGGGCTGGAGTGCTTATGTACGGGCTGTTTTTACCGTGATTCAGCATTCAACGAATCGCAATAGATGTTTTCGGCAAAGTCTTCAAACGCCAGTTGCGGGGAGTCAGACAGTAGCCTTCGGGAACTGCTTGCAACCGAGGGAATAATAAATAAGCACCCAAAAGATAGTCGATAACATTTTCATCGCTGCTAATACCAGAAAAAGCTTTGATTTGGTCAAAAGTCACTAAAAAAGTCTCCTCACGCTTGCGCTCAATCGCCCTATACTCAAGTTGTGCTTCAGCAGTCGTAGCTGAGGATGTGGCGTAATAATTCCACAGCAGGCAGCATTCATGTAAAGACAGATTGGCAGATTGTAGCAATAAAGCAGCGCGGTAATATAGCCCAGTTCGGCGCAGCATATAAGGATGGACGGGAATGGGCAAACCAGCTACGATGCCAGCTTGGTAAACGATGTGGTGCAAAGAGCGATCGCTCAGTCGTTGCTGTCTTTCGCTCTCTAGAATCCAGTCAGTTTTGCTCTGTAGTGCAAGTTCATGAAGAATATCAATTTCCGCATGACATAAAGGCTGTTGATTGACCACAACTTGAGGCTGGAGGCGGAGGGACTTAGAACGATTACGAACCACCAGGAGAGTATGGGCAGCTTTATTGAGGTCACACCAACGCAGCCAGCAGATTTCCGATGGTTGCAGCGCTTGGCAGAATAGCAGCATGACTATAGCTTGGTTGCGAATCGGGGCGCGGGTTTGACGGCTTGCAGCAATTAGGGCATCGACTTCATGGAGGTAAAGAAACTCACGGTCGCGGCGGAATGAGTTGGGGAGTTTGCGTGGAGGAAGGCTGGTCATGGAACGATTAATTTTTTACCTGGTCACTACCTGTTGTATTGTCGGAAGTGCGTGGATACTGGAAGCCTTTTTCACCAATTAGCTTACGGTCAAAAGAATAGGTAGTAGAACACCCAGCTTGGTGAGCAATTGCACCAATTAAGTAGTCAGAGAAATCAGCTTTACCCAATTTCATACGTTGCAAAGCTTGATAGACGGCAGAGCGATTCTCAAACTCCATTACAGGAGTAGCAAGCATAGTTTCTAAAACATCGGAAATTTGTGGGCGAGTAAATTGGGTTTTTTTGTATAAACCCTCGAAAAGGGGGATTAAGAGTTTTCTAACGAAGAAGATACAGATTTTTCAAGGTAACGATAAACACTTGCCTTAGAAAGAGCAAATTCTTTCATGAGGACTTTGATGAGAGTGCCTTGTTCTCTTTTAAGATGAAGCTCGGTGATTTGCACAGGAGACAATAGCTTTGTTCGACCGAAGTGAACACCTAACTCTTTTGCCTTCTGAATGCCATCTAATTGACGCTCGGAGCGAATCTCTGTTTCAAACTCAGCAATAGCACCAAGCATATTAAATAGAAGCCGCCCAGTCGCATCCGACGTATCAATATTCTGGTCAAGGACCTGCAACGCCACGTTTTTACGCTTGAGTAAGTCGGCAATTTGGCAAAGATGAAGAGTAGAGCGAGCCAACCTGTCCAAACATGATACGACCAGAGTGTCGCCCTCTCGAACATATTCTAAACAAGCCTCTAATCTAGAACGCTGTTTGATTGTGCCGCTTTTTGTCTCTTGGTAAATTTTATCGCAATGTTTGAGCTTATCCAGTTGGACATCAAGACTTTGCCCTACGGAACTAACCCTTGCATATCCAACAAGCGCCATACCGACTAATTCCTTTTTTATGCTCCTATGTCTCAGTATTCTTTAGATATTGAGAGAATTGCATTTTGAGACATAAAAAGAGACACAATATGGATGAGTCTCAAAAAGTGTAGTTTTTGAGACGTATTATATGGAACAATAAGCCACAAAAAATGGAAGATGAGAGTTTAAAAGCCAGCCGAAAAGAAAAGCGTCTAAAAATTCTTGCGGATGATGAAATAGAGAGTATTTATAGTAGACCGAATTTTACCTATGAAGAGCGAAACGAGTATTTTATACTATCACAATCAGACCAAGAATTACTTGGAGGATTTCGCTCTATTAAATCTCAAGTATATTTTATTCTTCAACTAGGATACTTTAGGGCAAAGCATTTATTTTTTATATTTACTCTTGATGAAGTCGAAGATGACTTTCAATATGTCCTAGAGCAGCACTTTAATTCCAGACAGATTAAAACAATTAAAATAATTGACAAACGGACTCGACTAAAGCAACAGAGGTCGATACTTAAATATCATAGTTATCGTAGTTGTGCTAAGAAGGAACGTCAAGAACTGAAGCAAAAAGCACAGCAATCGGCAATGGTTTACAGTAAACCTGTTTATGTGTTTCGTGAATTAATTAACTATTTAACAGAACAAAAGATTGTTTTACCAGGTTATAGCTTGATGCAAGACATTGTAAGTCTTGCCTTGAGTTACGAGCAGAATCGATTGACAAAACTTATAAATAATCGGTTGTCAACCTTTGAAATAAAAGCTTTTGCAAAACTCCTAGAAGATTCGACTGGATTGTATGAAATTACTCAACTCAAACATGAGCCTAGAGATTTTAGTCTCAAAGAAATCAAGGGAGAGATTCAGCGAGGTGAACAACTATATCCTTTCTATAAAATAGCTCAGAAGTTATTACCAAAAATGGAAATATCTAATGAGAGCATTAAATATTATGCTTCTTTAGTAGGTTATTACTCTGTTGCTAGATTAAAACAACTGAATAAATGGACAGCCTACATTTATATGATTTGCTTTGCTTATCATCGATATCAGCAACGCTCGGATCATCTAATTAACTGTTTAATTTCTAAAGTAAAACATTACAATGATGAAGCAAAAAGCGCTGCCAAGGAAAGATTATATGAATGCCATATTGAGAGCAACGAAAACTTGCAAAAAGCTGGACAAGTTCTTAAACTTTTCACAGATGAAAGTACACTAGCAGATACGCCCTTTCAAACTATTCAGGCTAATGCTTTTAATATTTTACCACGTCAAAATTTAATCACTGTAGCAGACCAGTTAGTTAAAAATGCAAGTTTTAATGAAACTGTATTCCAATGGGAATATATTGATAAACTGGCTCGTCAGTTCAAATTGCATTTACGGAAAGTAATGATAACCGTTGAATTTACTGCAACGTTATCTCAAGATTTATTGATGGAAGCAGTCGATTTTTTGAAGGCAGCATTTAAGAAAGGTAAATCTCTCAAAGAGTTTCCGTCTGAATTGTTCCCAGTCGAGTGTATACCAGTATCTGTCAGGAGTTATCTTTATGCCTATGATAGTCAACACCAAAAACATTTAATCCCCGACCGCTATGAATTTTTAATCTACCGACTACTACGAAATGGATTAGAAGCGGGTAATATCTCTTGCCCTTGCAGTATTCTTTTTCGTAGTCTTGAAGATGACTTAATTGACGATTTACGATGGCTTGATAAGCAGGAGTTGATGGTTAGCAATAACTTAACTATTTTAACTTATCCGATTAATGAACATTTAATCTCACTGGAACAAACACTTGAAAAGCGTATTGTAGAAGTCAATCGCCGAATTAGTGCTGGGGAGAATGAACACTTTCAAATAAAAAAGCGTGGTACTCAAGTTCAATGGAATTTATTATATCCTCAAGGTATTGACCTGATCAATTCTCCCTTCTTTGATAGTTTAAAACAGGTTGATATTGGAGAAGTTTTACATTTTGTAGATCGGCATTGCCATTTTATTAAAGCTTTTGACCATGTGTTAGGGCGTTACCAAAAACAGAGTTTAGATCATCATGTCATCATTGCTTGTCTGATTGCTTGGGGCAATAATATGGGGATGGGTCAGATGGGTCAAGTTTCTGATATTAGCTATCAAATCCTTGCTAGCACTTCTGACAACTTTATTCGTCTTGAGACATTATCTCAAGCAAATGACCTAATTAGTAATGCCATTGCTCAACTATCAATATTTCATCATTATGATATTGATAGGGCAATCCATTCCAGTAGTGATGGACAGAAGTTTGAAACTCGCATTAATACAATTAATTCCCGTCATTCTCCTAAATATTTTGGACTGAAAAAGGGCATTGTATCCTACACATTAGTCACTAATCATATTCCTGTTAATGCTAGGATTATCGGGGCTAACGAACATGAGAGCCACTTTGTGTTCGATATTTTGTTCAACAATACGACAGACATTCAGCCTGATGTGCATTCCACCGATACTCACGGTACAAATGAAGTTAATTTTGCTATTCTTCATTTGTTTGGTTATCAGTTTGCTCCACGCTATAAAGATATCTACGATAGAGTCAGTAAAGCTCTTTATGGATTTAAACATCCTAGCAATTATCAAGGTGTTATTAAACCCATCCGCAAAATTAATACTGAGTTGATTGTGGCGGAATGGGAGAATATTCAACGGATTATGGTTTCCCTAGCTATTAAGGAGACGACTCAAAGTATTATTGTCGGTAAACTTAGTGCTTATGCCCGCAAAAATAAGACTAGAAGAGCTTTATGGGAATATGACAATATTCTTAAAAGCTTGTATTTGCTTGATTATATTGACTCCCTACCTTTACGTCAAAATGTTCAAAGGGCATTGAATCGGGGTGAAAGTTATCATCAATTGCGTCGCGCTATTTCTCACGCTAATTTTGGTAAATTACGCTTCAAGTCTGAACTGGAGCAACAACTCTGGAGCGAATGTGGACGTTTAATTGCTAACTGCATCCTTTATTACAATGCCTGTATCTTGTCTAATGTCCTTGCTCATCAGGAGCATATTGGCAATATCCAAGAGGTGGAGGAACTTAAACAGATTTCTCCTGTCGCCTGGCAGCACATCAATTTATACGGTCGTTATGAGTTTAGAAAATTTTCAGAACCGATCAATATGGACACTATTGTTCAGCAACTAACCCAAGCCCAGACTCAGTAATTTCCTTATTCCCCCTTTTCGAGGGTTTATACAAAAAACCCCAAATTGGTAAGGCTTACCTCTAAGCACCCAAACTAATTCACAGAGAACAATATTGGACAGAAAGCATAATTGCCCCTCTGCCTCAATTAACCCGGCGGCTAGTTGCCACTGCTCTAAATCATCAGCAGTCACATAGCCCACCAGCAGATTAGTATCAAGTCCAATCACTTGCACCCTGGGCAATCGCTGATTCCATATCTTCAATAGTTGCAGCAGTACCCGGACGGCGTAGCATCCCAGATAATGCTGTAACTGGTACATTTAAAGGAATTACTTTGACCGTACCATTTTCATCAATCACAAAGCCAATCTTGCTGCCAATTTCTAACTTCAAGTAGTCTCGAATTTCTTTAGGGATGGTTATTTGTCCCTTAGTAGTAATAGTCGCACTTTTCATCGGATTAAATCCTTACTCTAGAACCTTACTTAATTGTAAGATAAAAAGTAAGCAAACAAAAAATTTCGTTAATTGCCGAGCCAAAAATCCCGTGCATCCCGATAAAACTCCCCTATGCCATCCCACTGATAAGGCGTAAGCAAATGTAGCAGCCAAGCGCCAAACCTCAATCAACGGTATACCTAATAACTGCTGCAATGGTCAAGCAATAAATTTTTAACCTTGGGTATAATGAATAATAGAAGGTTTGATATTAGTAGCTTTGTTATGCTCTCACTTCAGATACCGGAAAAATTACCATTTCTTAAAGCTATTTGCTGGCAATTTGAGAGTATTAAGAATTTCACACCAGAGGAAATGCTGATTAGCTATGAACGAGGCTGGCGTTACCTAGACGTACTAGGCGAACCTTCCCTAGAGGAACTTGTGTTTATCAAAGAATTAGTTCAACGCTACGGCTCGTGGTTAGCAAGTGATGTTTGAACGAGATTTTCATCAGAAAATTTATATTGTTTTAAGTCATGTTAATGCCCAATTTTTAGCTAGTTGTCGTACTTACTTTGGCGGTGGTACGCTGGTTAGCTTGAGACATGGGGAATATAGGTTAAGCCAAGATATTGATTTCATGTGTCCAATTGGTTTAGGATACCGCCAGCTACGCCAGGGAATAATTGATGAAGGATACAAGGCGATCTTTAGGAGGTTCGACCAAATATTACTACCAAGAGAAATTCAAGCAAATCAATATGGCATAAGATTTCCAGTTGTTGTTGATGAAAGCCAAATCAAATTTGAGATTGTAGTAGAGGGATACATTCAATTTGGGAGTCCAGAATACCCAAGCTGGTTGCCTGTACCATGTTTAAATAAAACGGATAGTTTTGCCGAAAAGCTTTTAGCCAATGCTGACCGATGGGCAGATCGAAGGAAAGACTCTAGAGATATTATTGATTTATCAATGCAGAGACTAGCCGAGCCTATCCCAGCAGAAGCAATTGCCAAAGCAGAAAATGCGTATCCAGTCATCGAACCGCTCAATAGAGCAATTCAAAACTTTCAACAGAAGCCAGAGTACAGAGCAGAATGCTTTAAGCGCCTAATGGTTAAGGAGCCAAGAAAAATTATTGACGGGTTAGATTTACTTGCCTCTGATTTTGGCAACGAGGCAACAGTTAGAAGTTTTAGCGAATCAAATTGGGATTATTTGGACTACCCAGAGGCTCAACCAAATCAAAACGAGGATGATAGAATCTCAAACGACGAGGACTTAGAAATTTAACAGACCCAAACATCCCGCGCTTCCCGATAAAACTCCCCAGTATCATTCCACTGATACTGCGAGGAATGTAGTAGCCCCAACCATACCTCAACTAAGGGCATATCTAGCACTTGCTGTAGTTGCAACAGAGAGACTTTCTCGCCTTGGTGCTGTTGTATCCAACTAGCGATCGCCTGACCCCAAGCAAAGATATCTTCAGTATGAGCAAAGTCCAAAGCAAGTTGTTTTTGCTGTTCGTCGGATAGAGGTAGTTCACTAATAGAGTTTTCTGCTTCTAATTGCTCGACCATTGCCAGCACAGCAGACTTATCTACCATACCTATTACTGAACCTTGTGCTTTAAGGGTGGTTTTTGCTCGGCGTTTGCGGGGCAGTGCTGGCGTAATCAAGTCGCTTAAATCCACAGCCATTGTTTGGCGCACAATGTCAGCAAAGAAATTACTCTCAACGTGGGGATCGCGGTAAGCATTCTCCCAGTTATCAATCAGCACTTCTGCACGTAACAAATATAGTTGTGCTAGTTGTAAGATTGTTTCCCCCGCCGCTTGCATTTGCAACGCTTGGGGTAACTGAGCGATTTCCTGTTCCGCTTGGTCTAGTATTGCCTCTAGATCGATAGATTCAGGAGCGAGGCGACTCCGTTGTAATTGCGACCAGAGTGGCAGTTCAAGCTGCTGATAATTCATTAATTGTGGGTTTGATATAGATTTAGATGTGCCGCATGGTAGGAACAAGGACGCACAGGACATTGGGAAATTGAGTGTTGCTCGTTACGTGCAAATCTTTCAAACCCAGATCGCTTTCCGTTACCGTAAGACAAGTACAGTGCATTAAGTAGCTGGAGTGCATACTCTTTAACAAGTCGCGGCGGTAAACCAAAGGTATGCTGAGGCCCAGTCATTGCCTTGGGCGCGCTGCCAATCCATAATTCTGCACAAATAGCATGAATTACAACTTCGTCAAGTGGTTCGCGGGGCTGGTCTAAATACGTGTGCAAAACAACGTAAGGAAATTCTGGTAGCGGTACGGCGATTTCATCAATTGCCGACTTTCTAATCTGAGATCGCCCTCTGCCTTTGCGGTAGTAAGAGCGCCGACTATGGCAAATATCATCCTGCCAACACTCGTCGCCATTTTCGCCGTGAAGCTTTCGAGCTTCAGTGGCCGTCAATAGGCTGCAAGCCCAACACTTTTCGTTTGTTGTTCTTCCCATCGCTTAGGTTGCTACAAAAGCAGTACAGTCGCTTGGCATTAATGCGGCGAGAAGAATTCGTACCACCGTTTCAATATCCTCGGTGACGCGGTATAGATTTAGTCCTTGTTCAATCTGCTTGGAGTTACGATCCAATACTCCGAACTGCCAAATGTTACCTGTAGTGACCGCTCCTAACAGGCTTGGTGCAGTTAAATCCGTCCATTGATCGAGCGCAATCATCTCCATTGCTAACTGCGTAAACCCACGAGTCAAGTCTGCCTGTTTTGCTTCTTTCACGAGTAAATGCGTTTGGGTTCTGAGGTAATAGTCCAAACTGCCCTGCAATTGAGGCGTAACTACAAGCGGGTACTCAATACTGAGACGGGCATGGGTAATTCGTACCAGTTCTGACACAATAGGAGCAATAAAAATTTCTCGCCGTGCCGTTTCGTTGGTTAAATCTACATAAGGAAGAATATTATCAATTCGCTCTTTAAGAAAACTTATTTGCTCCAAAGGTCCAGAAAATTGTGGCAAATGCAATGGAGTACGAGTCAGAAAATAACCAAACTCAGTAACTAGATCGAAGGGATCGACATTCAAATCGAAATAATTACTAAATGTATAGGAACGATTGGGATCGAGTAGTGGGTTACGACTCATGGTGGGATCGTTAAGGTGGCGTGGGATTATTGAACAGTAATCTTATTGTTGTGCTAAAACTTTTGCTAAAAGCTCCGGTGCAATTCTAAAACCAGCAGTCTTTACTAGAGCATCGATCGCATCTGGTAAAGAAGACAGTTCACCCTCTTGATTTGCTCGAAGTAAAATTCCCAAAACTCCAGTTACTCTTAATCCAAGCGATTTAGCAATTTTCCGCCCATCTCGCTCATCTAGTAATATTCGGTCTGCTTTAAGATCGATTGCTAAAGTAATTGCCTCGGATTCACCTTGGTCTAATACCTGCTGCAACAACTGGACTGATAACTGTGAAGATACTTCTTGAACCTCAATCCAACCCGTATCCACTGCGGATTGAATCTCTTTTGAGCCTGGTCTATCCTCAAGCACTTTTAATTCTGACAAGACCGCTAGTGGTATTTGCACTTGTCCAAATTGCTGACGTATTAGTTCAAGCTGTCCAATAATAGCTAAGTTAAGAATTGGCGAAGTATTACTCACAACTAGCATAATCCAAATCATCCGATAATTCTTCTAAGCTGTAATGCCGCAATACTGAACGCTGTCCTAATAATTGTCCAAATTCGTACTTATTCATTTGTGCCAGTTCACGGGCTTTGCCAAAAGAAAGTAGCTCCTGAGCATAAAGAGCGATCGCCAGTTCATGCAGCAGGACTTGCTCAATTTGAGGCTCTGGCAGCCGGATAGCAGACAAAACGGAGTCAGGAATAGGTAGGTGCATGAGGGAGTGATGTTAGTTAAGAACAACTGTAACTAGCCTATCACTAATGTTGTGAGATAATAATCTGATATTAATCTGAGTCAGATAAGGGAAGTTATCTCTACCTAAACACCATGCCCCAAACCCCCGACCGCCCTATATTACCTATTACTATTGTTCCGCTTGACGGCGGACGAGAGAAGACAGGGCGAAGCACTTCCTCAGAAACGCTGTCAGACCTTCGCCATTGGCAAATTGAGGAGTTTCTACGGCAGACAGGCAAAGCCGATAACACGCAGCGCGCTTACAAGCGACAACTAAAAAATTTTAGCTCTTGGTGCAATAAGTCTTGGCTAGATGTAACCCCTAGCGATATTGGCAAGTATCGGCGGGATTTATTACAGCAAGAACTTAAACCTGCTTCTATTAACCACGCCCTGAATACGCTACGAGCGTTTTACCAATGGCTGCGACGTAGCAATGGATATCCGGTAAATCAACCCCTGCCGACGGATGCCATTGGGTTGGAACGAGTAGAGGAGCCGCAAGACCTGCATATCGAAAAAGAAGACCTGGCTGAGATTTGGCACGCGCTGTCTACGGAGGGAGCAACTCGGATACGCGATCGCGCGATTGTTGCTTTGCTTAGTCACGGATTGAGGGCTTCGGAATTATCAGTTCTTAACGTTAATCACTGGAATGGCAAAAGATTGACTGTTCATCGCTCTAAGGGGCAAAACGTGAGTGAAATTCCCTTGAGCAAGGAAGCAAGGCAATACCTGGAAGCATATTTAGAATGGCGACAGCAGCAAAGTGAGGCGTTTGCGCCAACACCTGATAGCCCGATGTTTTTGTGCCAAGACCCGAAGCACCGAGGAGATCGATTGGGTTACAAAGGGCTTTATAGAATGGTAAAGAAGCTGGGAGACTTCGCCCAAGTAGATAATATCCGACCGCACCGCTTTCGGCATGAATTTGGTACAAGCATTACTCGTAAAGGCGTAGACCCAATGTATGGCAAGGAGTTGATGGGGATTAAAAGCGATAGAGTCTATAGGCGTTATACCCAAGGAGTGCTAAAACAAGCGGCGGCTAAGGCTTACTTACAGGCGATTGGGGAAGATGAAGATTAATACTATTCTTATTTGTGAGGCGATCACTTTTATACTATTGCTTGAGGCTACTTTGTAGTAACTGCAAAAGAAAGCTTAGTATCAGAGGTCAACTATAAGATATACCCTCGTTGTGCTAGCACAGCATATTTTAGTAACTGAGAATAGTTCGTTGGCGAGGACTTAATCCAGTTATCAATAATTTTGTAAATTCGGCGATTAGTTCCAAAACTACCCATATGTCCTAATCCATGTAAGGCACTCTCTATACAAGCTGGATTTTCTAGATGAAGAGCAAATTCAAGCACTTCTAGACACAAGTCAAAATACTCGCAGTCTCCTTTATTGCCCCAAGTATTAATTGAAGTCACATCCCACAACATATAGCATATGGAGTTAATTGGTGAAGCTCTTGGTTCATTTAAGTGACTTAGAACGGGTCGCGCTCGTTTTTCAAAGCAATCAGTATAAAGAATTTTGATAGCACGAATAGCTGCTGTACGATCTTGAGCAGGAACACTGGGTTCTTTTAAGACAAAGACAATACCCTGACTTGAGCTGAACATTAGATAAAGACCATTATTAACTTGCTTGTCTGAAAAACGGAGAAGCTCGGAACCTGAATTTACTAACGTTTCATAAAAAAACTTAAAATTTGTATCGGCATCTAAATTATCTATTTTGGAAGTGAAAAAGGGTTGATTGATAGACCTACCAAATATACAATTGAGCCATTTTTCATAAGTTAGCATTATTTTGTGAACCTTTTTTATATAAGCGAAAATTTCTAACTACTAAATTTTGATACTATTATCAAGCGTGAGCGCTATACTTACCCTTCTTCTGTCAGACTCTGAAAGCTTTGGTCATCTCTCAATCCTAGAGGCTTTTTAGAGAGCGTAATAGTTCAATTTTTTAATAATAACAATTAGTTTTTAAAGAAATGGTTAAAACTCACTTACAGCAGGACTTCATCTTGAAAGTGACAGAAGAAGGGTAACTTCAAAATTGATTACTTCGCTCACAGGCTGGAAGTTTATAATTACTGCTTTATTAAACTTATCTTTACATTAAATTGGTATTAATTGCACTAAAGATGCTCAGACCAAATTTTGGCGATTTACCTACTTGTGACCTCAACAACAGAAACTCTACGCATCGGAGATCGATTAACTGCCACTTACCAACCTTGTTATTCAGATTCAGGTTAAACCGTCAGAGTTGACAGACGGTAATTGCTCAAAATCCGTATTAAGCTAGAAGACATTTGATAAGAAAACTATGCAAACAACTGTTAAAGCCAACAATATTGACTTTTATGTAGAAACCTTTGGAGAGCCTGCTCATCCCGCCGTACTCTTAATTATGGGATTGGGTTGTCAGTGTCTCAACTGGTTTCCTTACTTCTACGAGCCAATAGTAGAGCAAGGTTACTACGTTATTCGCTTCGATAATCGAGATACTGGATTATCCACTTGGAGCGATACTGATGACTGGGAAAACAATCCCTATTCCCTAGACGATATGGCAACTGATAGCGTCGAGTTGCTCAAAGCATTGGGCATTGACAAAGCGCACATTATCGGTGCATCAATGGGAGGAGCGATCGCGCAACGGATGGCTATTAGCTATCCCGAACGGGTTTTGTCTCTTACCTCTATTGTCTCTTACGCTGATTCGTCAGCTTTGACAAAGAGCAGTATATTATCTCTAGCTTTCTTCGCTCAAGTCCCATCAATAGAAGAATATTTAGCGTTTTGGTCGGCGCTGGTTGGTACGACTTATCCGCTCGATATCCCGCTTTACACCCAATTGTACAAAGACAGTGTACAGGAAAGTAAACGATACAACCCTAATTGTGTAACACATCAACTGGGCGCGATCGCTCGTTCAAATTCACCAGACTTAGCAAAGATCAATGTTCCTACTCTTATTCTCTACGGTACAGCCGATCCTTTAATTCCTGCCACTCATGCAGTGGATTATGCCAAATTAATTGCTGGTTCTCAACTGGTCAAAATGGACGGTGTCGGACACGATATCCCTGCCGGAATCTGCGATCGCATTCATCCAGAAATTTTTAATTTACTTCAAAGGAGCAAATCTAATATGTGTAACGAAACCGAAGCTGTAAAAGCACAATTTATCAAATATTCAAAGGTATTTAACAAGCTCAAACCTGAACTAATACCTCCTTTCTTTCATCTACCTTCTGTGCTGATGACTACAAAGGTTATAGCTACAATGACGACAGCTATAGAGGTTGAGGGGGTCTTTACTCAATTTATGGATTCTTTACGCAATCAAAACTTTACTCGTAGCGAACTAGATATAGATAACCTCGGCGCGAAAATATTGAGTGAGAATATTGCGATTGTCAGTGGCGCAGCGATTCGCTATAAAAAAGATCCAACAATGGGTGCGGAAGTTGAACTAGAGCAAATCGGCGTTACTTATACTTTCCGCAAAGATGTCTCTAATGACTGGAAAATCATTGCTGGTATTATTCATGATCCAGAAAACGTCATTAATTTATAATTTTTAATAAATACAGATTTCTCGTAAAAATTGATGTAGATGTTACGGTAAGTAAACTTTTTTAGCATCGAATAGCCGCGTACATCTACCTCATCTCTGTTTAAACAGTGTCATTTTTAAGCAAATATTATCTTGCTCAGAATGCAGTGGTTTGTCGATATGTACGATCTTACCGAGATCCTGTCCTGAAGTCTATTTAGGTTTCAATTGCCCCTAGCGCTTTTAAGGTTGCTCTTTGTGCCTCATTCAAACCTGTAATACCAGTAATATTCATGCCTTCATAGGGACGAGGGACTCTCAGCGTGTTTAAGCACTCTCCTGTCGTAAGGTCCCAACTCTTAATCGTCTCGTCGAAGCTAGCACTGAAAAAGATTTGTTGCTCCGCTCTGAAACCTAGTTGTACCTGTGGGGATAATTTGCCCTCCGACTTAGATACTAATGCCCAAATTATCCCTGCGTGTTTTTTTAAGACTTGAATACATTGCCCAGTCTCTACATCCCACACGCGAATTACGGAATCAAAGCCGCCGCTAATTAATTTTTGACCATCAGAATAGTAAGTGATTGCAGTTACCGCGCCATCATGCCCCTGCAAAGTTTGCATACATTGTCCTGTACTAACGTCCCATAGTTTGATAGAGGAGTCGAAACTACTACTGGCGAGAAATTGACCGTTCGGACTGAAAGCTAGTGACCAAACGCTATTAGTGTGTCCCTTCAAGGTAAAAAGACCTTGTCCTGTACTAACCTCCCAAATTTTAATATCTCGGTCGAAGCCACCAGTAGCAAAATGTTGACCATTAGGACTGAAAGAGACTGTCACTACAGAAGCGGTGTGTTCAATCAAAGTTCTTAGACATTTTCCTGTTCTCACATTCCAAAGCTTAACGGTTTGGTCGTAACTGGTACTGACGAGATACTGACCATTGGGACTAAAAGCAATTGACCAGACCCAACTGGTATGTCCTAGCAAAGTTTGGAGACACTTACCTGTTTTGTAATTCCATAACTTGATAGTACAATCGGCACTCCCCGTTGCCAGGTCTGCCTCGTCGGGATCGCTGTTATCTCGATGGGCTGATACTGCTTGTTTAGGGGCAAAAGCGACTGACCAAACCCGATTTGTGTGTCCCTGCAATGTTCGTAAGCATTCACCCGTAGAAAAGTTCCATAGCCTGACATTCTGGTCTTCATGTCCACTCGCCAAAGTCTGATAGTTAAGACTCAAGGCAATCGAGAAGACGGAATTGGTGTGTCCCTTAAGAGTCTTGTCACACTGCCCAGTTTTAATATCCCATAACTTGGTAGCGTGGTCATCTCCACCACTGACAAGCTGATTATTGTCTGGGCTGAAGGTGATAGCCCAGACTCGATTGGTATGTCCTTGGAAAGTCTTAAGGCATTTTTCTGTTTCAATATCCCAGAGCTTGAGAGTTTGATCGTAACTACTGCTAGCAAGCAATTGACCATCCGAGCTAAAGGCTACCGCAGTCACAACGTTGGTATGTCCCTTAATAGTTTTGGTGCATTGTCCCGTACTTATTTCCCATAGCCTGATTGAAAAGTCAAAGCTGCCACTAGCCAACCACTGCCCATTTGGGCTAAAGGTAACAGCCTTAACCCACTTTGAGTGTCCTTCCAGGATTTTCAAATGTTCGCCTGTGGCAACATCCCACAAGCGGATAGTTAAATCTTCAGAACCACTAGCTAACACTTGCCCGTCGGGGCTAAATGCTAATGACCACACACGCTGAGAATGCCCCAAAAGAATACGATAGGGTTCTGACAAATTCTGTAAAATTGTAGTCGAGTTGGTTAAGCCAGTAGTGTCACTAATATCCCAAAGGCGGATAGTGGTATCTTGACCGCTAGTCGCTAGGGTGCAACCGTCAGGACTTATCGCTATAGCATTAATAGAATAAGTGTGTCCTTCTAGGGTTCGGAAACATTTTCCGGTGTTGACATCCCATAGCTTGACTAGGTAGTCATCGGCGACGCTTGCCAATGTCTGTCCGTCAGGAGTAAAAGCGATCGCCCAAACCCAGTGGAGATGACCTTTACAACTAACAAGCTGTTTGCTATCACTAACAAGCCAAATTTGTATTCCACCTCTAGTGTCACTGGTTGCTAGAAGTTGACCATCGGGACTAAAAACAACAGATGTAATTCCCCCAAAGGTTTCCGCAAATACACATCTGTCAATGTCTGCGGCAGCGAAGTTAACAGAGTGCAAGCTGACGTTAGGTAGGTACGCTTGTCGGATTGTTAAGTTGGAAAAGTTATAGCCCGTTAAGTCAAACTTAAGATGGTGCAGCAGATTGATAATATTTCCGCCCCCATATCCTGGTAATGTAGAAAATTCCTCTTGTAGTTTTAATAATATTTGCTTGAGTTTAAATTCAAGATCTTTAGTTTTAAAATTAGCACAGAGCTTGCTGATAATTGGCTCTAAGATAGTGCGGATCTGGCTAGATCTGATATAGTCTTTAGCTTGAGCTTTAATCAGGGCATATTTCATCAGCAGGTTAATTTCTTCCGTCGCGATCGCTTCATAAACCTGTTCAATAAATTGCTCGGTCATGTATTCCATCACCATAGGTTGCTGAGTAAAACCTACAGAACTTTTCTCAATTAGCGATCTCAATCTTAAAGATTCCAGTCCCTCTAGCAATTTTGGTTTTGATATTAACGGTACAATATCTGCTTGTAACTCTAAAGTCAAAATTGGCTCTCGGTTAATTGCTAACCAGAACATAATCTGCTTTTCTAGTTCTGATAAGCGATTAAATTGCTGCTCTAAAAGTCGGAAAATTCCATTAAAAACGGTGGTATCTTGCTCTAGAAATTCAGATATATTACCATTAAATAAAATTTGGATAGAGGTAGAAATAATCTTTAGTGCTAAAGGATTACCTTGATAAAGTTGAATAAGCTTGACTTTCTCAGCTTCTAGTCCACAAATATCTTCTACAGTTAGCAGTTCTTGTGCTTCTGCCAACTCTAAACCTGCTATTTGTAAAGTTCGTACTGGTAATATGCTGCCTTCTTTTGAATCTAACCCTGTGGGTTTCTCTCGGCTAGTGAGCATTAAACAACTTTGATGGCTGGTATCGGCTACCCGTCTTATTAGCTGACCATATCCTTCATACCCTTCTCGATAACGTCCTGCATAATCGCCACTTTCTAGAATTGACTCTGTATTATCTAGCACTAATAGACAGCGTGAGGCTCGTAAATAGTCAATTAGCCGCGACACTTGAGCGTCAATATCTAGCAAATCAGTTTTCTGTTGATTGGACAGGAATTTAAGTAGATTGGTTAGAGTTTCTTGAACAGGTGGAGCGTTTCGCAGCGAGCGCCAAATTACATATTCAAACTGCTCGTGAATCTGTTGTGCCAGCTTTGTAACTAGAGCAGTTTTGCCAATTCCTCCCATGCCTAGTATGGCAATAAGTCGGCAGCGATCTCCCATAACCCACTGCTCTAAAGTGGCTAATTCTTGAGTGCGTCCGTAGAAAAGGGAAACATCAATAGACTCCCCCCAATCTTGATTTTGGTTCTTAATAACTTGCTCTAGGGCAGGTGTGCTTGGTCTATCAAGGTCAACCTGATAGGATGTTCGACATCTAAATACTTCTTGAAGATTAGTTTTAGTAACTTTTTCTCCAAAGGCTTTGGACAAATGCTGCCACAAGTTTGAGCCAATTTGCTTCACATAGGTAGTGTCATAACCAGAATTTTGAGCAATTTCTATGTAGCTAAGACCTGACCAGGCGTAGCGAAATATTAATGCTTGCAGATCGGTAAGTCTTCTGGGCGCTAAAGCTATATCTACAATTGCTAATGCTTCCGTGACAGTCATAAGGCTTCAAGGCTTTGTAAAAACCGCTTTTTGCTGAGTTGATTAATAGGCTTCGTTCTAGCTACTTGCATTTGCTTAACAAGTATTGACAATCTTTAAATAAAAAGACCTTACTTTTTCATACCTTTTCCTTTTGCAAATCCATACTAAGTGATATTTAATACAAGTGTATCAAAAAACTTACATTTAGTTAGTGAAAAAAACATATTGGGGGATAAGTCAAATTTATTGCTCGATCTTTGAGAGTTCCTGTATAGATTGCTTCAGTTTTAAAACTTTTCTGTTCTTCCATTATTTTCAGAACAACCAAAAATGTTGTAGCTCAAGTTAATTCAGTTACTCAAGTTTTTAGAGTATCTACTTGAGTCAATCTATTTCTAATCCACAACTAAACAACTACCGAGCAAGCTATGGAATGCAATCCGCCCTTTTTTCTTGTAATTGAAGATCATCCTGAAGTTGGGCAAAATAACTGTGACTTTTTAAGGATGATCGAGTCTCAGTGTTCCTGTATTAGTGTCGATACACCCGAAAAGGGAATTGAGCAACTCAAGCAAAAAACACCGGAATTAGTAGTAGTTGACTTACAGTTTGGTACTTTTGGGGGTGAGCAATCAGCTAAGCCGGGTTTGGCACTTTTGAAACAGATATTTGAACGCTACCCCACCTTAAATATTCTCGTCTACACGAGCGAACCAAATTGTTTAAGGCAAGTCATACCGGAAATCGGTAAGCACAAAGGAGGGTTTGTAGTTGTAAATAAGATGGAAAGACGAAGTGCTTTTTTAGATGGAGTTCGCAGTGCTTTAGAAGGGCAACTAAAAATCCACCGAGAATTAATGAAAGAAATGCCCCTAAATCAGCAGGATTTAGAGATCTTGGATTTATTGTGTAACCATGCGCTTACAGACCAGGCGATCGCCCAACGGATGCACGTTGCACTCAAAACGGCTCAAAATTATGTACAGCGCCTCAAAGCAAAGCTAGATATTGAGCATCTAGATGGTCAATATACAAACCCCCGTGTTGCTGTCTGTATGGCAGCTATCGGACGTAAATTAATTGTGTTTTAAGAGACTTTGCTAATGTCTTCCGCAGTAATATCAAATTTCCAAGCAAGTCTTACTTGCATCCCACCATGAGCTAAAAGCACGCGTTCCCAATCCCCGTTTGGTAATTCCTCGGCAATGGTAGCCATGAGTTTAGTACCGTATCCACCACTGTGCCGTTTTTTACTAAGACTCTCTAAAGCCAAAATTTCCGTTGCATCGTTTTCGATAATTAGCGTACATTGAGTTTCTAGTTGAGATAAGCTAACTTTTAACTTCGTTGCAGTACCGTTGGGCGGTTGAGCATGACGAATGACATTAGAAATCGCTTCTTTAAAAAAGCAGTAAATATCTTCACGAGCATCTATCCACTGACTATCTTCAGATTCGATCAGTGGTTGCAAGCAACTTTCAACTTTCAATGTTAACTCCCCCGCCTTAATAAGCTGCTGCAAGTGCTGCTCAATTCCTTGGTTTAAACCAGCTTGCAACTGAG
>Ga0181467_100400_pt1 | contig 22208 bp, 26 predicted proteins | sample InSIn5gowninarea_2_FD_119079 | JGI IMG/M metagenome (GOLD analysis project Ga0181467, IMG submission 119079) | Clean room microbial communities from NASA Spacecraft Assembly Facility at Jet Propulsion Laboratory, Pasadena, California, USA -... ... | reverse complement strand
CTAGGGCGGAGAGAGACTCGGCGGCGACGTCCACAGTGGTGCCACAGGCGAAGGTCTGAGCGAGACATGTCAGAGGCAAGATCGGGCTGTGAGAGGTGAGGGGACTGACCTTGAGTAGGATGACTGATGTTGTGATAATTTGGAGATATGTGCGGATGCCCACGTGCTTCAAGGAAGAGTTGGGCATGAGGCCATCAATGGCGCTGAGAAGACGTTGACTTGCGTCAACAATGTCGTTTATGAAGTCTCGGTCTCCATCAACGCAGGCCCTCAATGTGTCTGTTGGAATAGTGTTTTCCTGTGCGCCGGAAGTCTGTGGTTGAATATTGCTGTCATTATAGAGATTCGCTGTGGTTGTGGTGGTGGCATGAGAGTTCTTGGTACAACGTTCGACCACGGCGGAGAGAGCAAGCGTGTTGATGTAGACGCGAAGGTGCTGAAACTCGATCTCGAGAACGTTCCTCCTCTGCACAGAGACTGCGATGATGTTAGCATTGTAGTTCAAGGCAATGACAAGGTCAAGGTGGTAAATAAAGACTGATAAAGCGCCTCGACTTACGATTCGCTGAAAAAATCTCCCAGTCCTGCCTCCACTTGATGAGAAGGGGTTCGAACTGCTGCATTGTGACCTTGTGACGTCCCGAGGTGATCAGGTCTCTGGTGTGCTGGCGGCTCGGGTATAGAGCGTCGTAAGCTCGTTTCGTGAGCTGAGTGAGGCGAATCCAGAACCACAGGAGCATATCCTGACCGACGTCAGGCTTCCTGACTTCTTCGCGAACAGCATCGTTGACTGAACCAACAAACAATGTTTCAGCAGCCATCAAGAACCCCGAGCTAAAGAAAGGCTCGCCGATACCCTCAGGTAGCAACGGCATCATGTCGAAACGGCAGCTGGTCTGGTTGGCATAGATGTAGAGGAATCTCCTCACGTTTTTGAGCCGGCGCGATTGGTTGTCATGCATTTCACTCCAGAGCCTTAGAAATTTGGCCATGGCAATAGCCTGACTGAGAAAAGACCAAGACATCCGATCGGAGCGCCACACTGGCTCACGCCACTTGTTGACGGTGCTTGCCGTTGCGTCTGTTGCATCATGGTTCTCATCCGCCAAGCTAGGGTCGAGATGGTCGGGTGTCAGAAGCTCATCGTTGTCGTCACCACGGGGGAAGTGAAGAGCCCTCGGATGCCATTCTGTGAGGAGTAACAGACTCTCGATCGTTCCCAGAGAGCAAAGGCCAACAGATGGCTCGCCGACTGAGTTGCACGTGACTCTCTGTCCAGGGCCGAAGAAGCCACCGCCGGATTGTTCTTGAGCGTTGGCTGTCCTTCTGAGCGACTCTTCGAGATAGATCCACATTCTCTCATGAATGAATATGCCTCTGGTGTGGGCGCCTGGACCAGTCAATGACATGAATCGTGATGCGATTGTGAGTATTGTCGCAGCCAGCACAGGATCCTCAATCAACATGGTGGCGTGCTTGCCCGCGTCTTGATAGTCAGGTAACTGGATGGGAGCCATCGGAAGCACGAAGCGGAAGAAGTAGTCGACATAAGTGATTGCTTCGAGGGGCGAAAACCAACTCGCTCTGATGAAACGAACTTTTGACCATGCCTCGACGCCTTTGTTGTACGATTCGAGTGGGACGGGAACGGTGACGGTCATGGTGGGAGGTGAGTTTGGAGTGTTGTCGGCACGTAGATCGTATGAGTCGGTGATAAAATGAGTCAAGAGTTGAGTGTGAGAGTAAAGGAAGGATGAAGTGAAAGAGGTTGAGTGAGGAGGTTGTGAAGCGTCGCCTACTTCATATATCTTGAAAGGTGGCTGGTCGACGTCATAGTGGATAGACACGGTCCGGTTAGAATCGGCAGAGGGTGGACTTGGAAGCCGTCCGTTATTGAGAGCGACCGCGGCAACGAGATCCAAGGCGTCGCTGGTGCTGTGAACTTCTGTGATCTGCAGCAGTCTGATCGACTCTTCTTCTCGCTCTTCTTCAGTGCGAGGTGTCTGCTGTTGGGCAATTTGTCAGTGGGTATTCATCATATCAGTGAAGCTGTCAGGGTTCGTGACGATACTGACATTACTTGATTCGGCGCGGCTCATGGGAACGCTGCTGGTAACTGTGGACGCTTGAACTCCTGTATCCAACTCGGAATGTCGTCTCTTCTTTGCACTTCCGATAGAATCATCTGCTATCTGCTCCTCCTCTTCCCAATCGCTTTCACTGTCTTCATCGTCTTGCTGGCTCAGTTTGCGCTTCTTTCGCGTCCGAGGCGTCGTGTCAATAACGCAGTCTTTCGCTTCACGCTTGCATTTTCTGCAAGGCCGACGAGGATTGTCAACAGGCCCCATATCACATTTCACCTTTAGCTGGTGACAAGCTTTGCACGCTGTTCGAGATGAGCTTCACTGAAGCAAGGACATAGCCTTGGGAATGAAACGAGACATGAGACTCGCCTTTGTGAATTCTTTGCCGTGGCGCTCCCGCAATGCGGGATGCTGCTGGAAGGATCGCCGCTAGTTGCCGAATGTTGAAGGGATTGGTGGTATTGTTGGTGGTGGTCATCCTGAGAATTCGTTGTTAGCGTGTCCGACTCCACGGAGTCAATCAATAACACAAGAAAGCGACGCAGAAGTCCTATGGTTAGTGGGCGAGAGAGAGACTGGGCTGCTGGTGAGGAAGTCGGTGGTTGTTTTCAAAAGCAGAAGAGGACAAGGAAACGAGAAGGTGAAGGGGTTTATGGAAGGCAGGGTAGTGAAAAAGTGAAGATGGCTTCGAGATGGAGCAATGACCGATTGGGCAAGCCACGAAGGAAGTGGGTCTTCACTAACGAGATCCCGCTCTTACTTCCATGCAGGGCCTCCGATCAAAAGGCTGTGATTGGTTCCATCCCTTCTTCACCCCTCGCTTCTGCTGCACGTTGTCCGCCAAAATCCAACGTCGTCTCATGATAGTTCGTGGAGCTGTCTTGTTAAACGTCGTCTCTTTTGAATGCCCTACAGTCTCAAATCAACAGCTCTAGATCCAATATCGTCGCTGGAACTGCTCCTCTTCATTGTGAAATGCGTCGCGTAGAATTGCCAGGAACTACACAGCCTCGATCTCGTGCTCATCATGTGCCAGCGCCAGGTCCACTAGTTTCCTAATTGGGAAGTTACTGCCAAAATGAAAAGCCTGAAATGGGTTTCAAGGGGTAGGCTCTGGCTACTCCTAGGCATCAAAGTCGTCAAGCAGCTTCTCTGCCGACAATACCGTCAGAGATATGAAGCACGTGTTGCCAAGAAGCACCAGGGAACGTCGCCGCCGCCGCCGCTCTTCCGTGATTGCCACTCGCGCTATTCACGTTGTTCAGGCACAAGCCAGGCACAGAACTCTCTTCCCAGACGAGCCGTCCAATCAACTCTTCCATTGACGACGAAGCTGTGGTCCAGACCAGGCCTCTTTGGCGGGTGTCGCCAATCTGATCCTCCTGGCCGATATCGCTGTCTTCAGGGTGAGGAGTTTTCCCATCGTGACTCCTAGTGAATGTCAGCTTAAAAGGGACATGGTATGGTACCACAACAAGCATGGTACAACACCAGCCACTGTCAGAACATTGCTCCACTTACATTCGAGTATTGTGCTGTGTTGATCTCGCTCTTGAAGTCTCGGTGAAGCCGCTTGATCTCGCCAGCCGCCTCCATCTTGTCCGCGATCTTGTTGGCATAACGTCTGTGCTCTATGTTAGAGCTTTGCTTAAGCTTGATGGTCACACTTACTGCCGCTTGTTAGTGCTCCAGCCATCTCTTCTGACAATCTCATTCGCCGTGAGATACCCCTCCTCTCTCAGATAGTCCACCACCCACTCGTTCAAATGAAAGCGCCAGTGGTACAGCGCGTGTGCTGTGCGTGCGTTGGCCATGCAGAATCTGGTAAATGTCAGCGATGACTTCAATTCTGCCTCCAGGGCCAACCCACTTTCCAATATAGTAGATCACGTCCACGGAAGGTACAGACGACGATGAAACCCTCTCGACATCCGAGTCATCGTCCGAATCCTCCTCAAGCGAGACTCGGTCGTACGTATTGCCTGTGAACCTCACTTCAAACGTTGCCGGATGACCACTCCGATTACACGCGTCACAACGATTGTGCTCGAGTCCCGTGTTCATGAACCTGTGATCCTGCAGCACAGGTCGCGCCTTGAGAGATTTGGAGAAATCTGACGTCCAAGCCGAGCTCAAGAATTTGCTGCCTCCTAGCCCCTTGACGAAGTCGTCCAGTCTGTCAAATGCAATGCGATAGACATCATCTTCCATTGCAAAGGCAGGGTTGATTTTCTTCTGTACCATCCACTCGACAGCGTACTTGAAGAGGTCCTGTGCTTTCATCGTACGGAAGTTGCTGAACTCCAAAGGCAATTCGACAGGTGCCCCTAAGGTTTCATCCTCGACCACAAAGTCATCGTCGTAATCATCTGCGCGGAAGATGCTAGCCTCGGGAATGTTCTCTTCGTTAATCCCGTCATAATCATCCTGCTCATTCTCTTCCTCAGACCTCTGCTCTCCCTCGTCGTCCTCATCGTCTTCGATGACGACAATCCTGTGACTTGTTCTGGTGGCAGAGTCGGTGCCGGCCTGTTTCGCTCGCCGCCTCTTTAAAGCTTCCATAGCTCTCAGTCGCTTTTCACGTTCGTGGCCTGCACGTCTTCCTGTGGATGGCGAGTCCGCGCCTTGAGAAACAGTTAGCCATGATGAACATGTTCGAGGATCGTGGAACAAACTCTGCAGAAACTCCAGCTCCTCTTTGAGATCATCACGATCTTGACGACTGATTCGAGTTGGACGTGTAGCAGGTATCGAGGATGATCTTCTGTGGAGTCGACCTCTGCTGTGCGGCTGCTCGTTCTCACTGGCACTGCCAGAACCTTCGGCAGAGTTATCTGACAGCTCCAGGACTAGACGACGCGCTCTGACGGGGCGTTTGACAACACCATCTTCGTCTTCATCTTCGGACTCTACAAAGTTGATCTGCACAGGGCGAGACTTTTTGCACCGATGTGGCACTTCATCTTCTGATTCACTTAAAGCTGGCGAATAACTCTTGCGCTTTGGAGGTTTCGACTTTTTCAGGATTGACTGCTGTAGCTGCTCTTCCTCACTCTCGGACTCTTCAAGTGCATCCTTCTGCTTTGCTCGCTTGCTTCGCAGCGTTTCCCTCGTGGTATTGCTGATGCTGCTCATGAAGGACTTCTTCGCACGTCGTGAAGGTGGCGGAGAGCTCTCCACAGGTGGCAAGTTCTGTGAAGATTGTACGGGTGTTGGCAGGAACGCATCTGTGACTTCTCTCTTCTTCAATGGACTAGGAGATCCGGTGAATACGACCGCTGCAGCGCGCTTCCTGACTGATTCTGGTTGGCTGGCGCGTGCTGGCGAGGATTCAGGGAGGGGAGAGAATGTGAGTTGGGTCTGCCGCTTGCGGCTAGCGCGCGTGGAGGGCATTGCTCATCTGTGGAGGGGTTGTGACATTGAAGATAGTGGAAATTGAAGATATTGATATGAGAGGTGCAATTCGATGTCACGTGTGGTGAGAAGAGCGCGCGCTCCTTGCAGAGAAGGCCAGTAGTGGAGCATCATTCGGCTACCTTATTCGGACACCTCATTCGGACACCTCATTGATTGACACGCATCATTTTCACAAGGCCAGTAAGTGTGTCAATTATTTACACCTACAGGATTGAAACAGATCAAGTCGTGGAGTATCCAGCATCATTCTTTACAATACCTAGAAGAGTACGGCGATGGTGCTGGACACTGTAGGATGTAAGTGCTATAGAGCATTACGCCAACACGACTGCAACTGATCCGAACTTTGATCAGCAGTAAGATCTGGCTCGAAGATCAACTCTCAGACAGCAGCATCTTCAAGTGCCGTGCATGAGATCGACCAGTCACAGATGATACTCGTTCTCATTAAGACACCAACACGAACTGATCGTGCCTCGGTACCGCTCCGATCTCGTAAAGGGCATTGCACCATGTATACGAGGTTCCAAACAGCGGGGGGCATTATGACAGCCATCCGACGCGTCGCTCCGTGGCTAGGAAGGTATTGTGCAATCAAACGCGACCGACCTGGAGGCTGGAGGTGATGTGGCGATGATGAGGAACACTGCACTTGTGCTTCCAGCCACAGTACGTCATTGCGACAACGATGGGAAAATGGAGCCGAGGAGGCCGAGACATGGAACATGGAACATGGGTAGACTTGTGCTAATTCTGATACCTTTGTACAGTAGGGGTTCGAGGCAACTTCCACAGGAGCCAAGACGACCGGACCAGGAGGCTCCAGTAGCGTGCACCGTCTTGAGCTCAACTTCTCAAGTGTGAGTTTCAGGCACCTGGCCAAGGCGTGAACTCCATGAGATATATAATGATCATGATCATGCCCATCGTATCGCATCACTCTGGCGTCGTTCTTCATCATTGATTCTTGCACTGCAAATTGACAAGTCTCGGTAAGGGTAACTCAATGGGCACGCTCGGTAGGTGGAGCCCACTCCCGAAGAGCCAGCCCGTAATAGGCAGGCAACGATTGAAAAGTGTCACTTGTGTGGAATGGAACAATTCGAGACGAGGTTGGAGACGGGAATGATAGACGTGGGTGGGGCTGGAGTCAGTCGTCTCCGGGGGTCTTTGCTCGCTTCGGCTTGCTGGTTGGCTGGCTGGCTGGCTGATTGGCTGGCTGATGGCTAGCTGATTGGCTGGCTGATAGGCCGGCTGATTGGCCGGCTGGCTAGCTTGTTGATGACGTAGCGGGAAATTGCAGTGAGATGATGGTACCGGTCTCTGTACTTCTTCCTCTATTGCAGGCTAGCCTACCTACCTTATTAGGTTAGGCACTAAGAGAGACGGGGGGAAGACCTGGAGAGGGAGGGAAGGAAGCTTCAAGGTCACGGTTCACACGGTTCACAGCGGTTCACGCGGCCACCAGAAACAGCCACGTCACACCCTTTCCCTCTCGTGCCCACAAAAACAAAACATCGACCCTCTCGCCCGCCCTTGCCCTGCCCTGCCCTGCCCTGCTTCTTCATCTTTCCCATCACCCTGAACATACCCTCTTCCTCTTGTCTCCTCCCCCCTTCATCCTTACATCACATCCATCAAATTCAACGATTCCATTCTACAGTAGATCTTTCTACTTTGCATCACCTTAATCCAACCCTTTCGCGTTTGTCCTTTTTGATACCCCAAGCATTGCTTCGCGTTCATCAACAAACCCTTGCTTCGCTCCACCCTCGATCCTTCACTTTTGTCCGACTCCATCCTAATCCATCATGTCGGTCAATCGCCCCACGAACGTCAAGCAAAAGGAGGAGGATATCAACAAGAAGCTTCAGCTTTACGGAATCTACAATGGTAAGTCATTTATTGATGGCGCATGGCAGCTGTCGCTGGACGTTGCGATTCTGTCGCAAAAGTAGAATCAAGGCTAACGAATCGTCACAGCCTTCACCAATGGCAAATTACCATCCGTAAGTAACTCGCACTTGCAGTCTATCCTTCAAGTTGCAATTCTCGCCGTACTGACAACGCGCAGAACAAGCAAATCGATATCGCAATGAACAGTGCTCTTGCCTCCAAAGCGCTCTCCCACCCATCCAACAAGTTGTCTCAAGAAGGACGAGAGCTCGTCGCCGATCTCCGTGATGTCATCGAGAAGGCCAAGGTTCTTCTACTTACCAAGAACGAAGGCAACTTGATTCAGGACTTCATCTGGCAGACGCAGCTGGCGGGTACTGGAAACGCCTCCAAGCCAGGAGCACCCATCGACAGGGGCACTGCCAAGCAACACGGTAACCAGGCGTTGGACGGCTTGAAGACTCTCGGCACGTTGATCATTTCCAACGGTCAATTCAGGAAGCTTCGTAAGTCGTGTCGGCAATTAATCATACGGAGCTGTGGCTGACCATCACATAGTCAACGATGGCCTGGTTCTCATCCGCGATATTGCTGGGGACAGCGCTCAAAAGGTTGCGGACAAGGTTAATCCTTCCGAGGACGAGCTCAAGAACATCGACGAGCCCGAGGAGGACAACACTTGGCACGATGTCCCGGACATCAAGGGCCAAGTCAAGGACAAGTACCACCAGGCCAAGCCCACTGACAGGCAAGGCCTCAAGGATGCCGCTCGCGATGCCAAGTCCACTGGTCAAAACTCTGGCTCCAACCGTGGTGGTGCGAAGGAGGCACTCAAGACCGGCTTCAACAACCTGAAGGGACAGGCTCAGTCCAACGTCCCGGACGACCAGCAGGACGAAGCTCAGCACAAGAAGGAGCAGGGCAAGCAGAAGGCACGCCAGACTCGTGACCAGGCCAAGGACTACCTAAAGAACAAGATGCCTCAGGAGCGCCGTGAGCAGGTCATTCACCGCTTGAAGAAGATGATCGTCGAGATTCAAGGCAACTCTGACTGTGCGTTTCGTCGCCAATGTCTTGTGGACAATTTGCTGACCATTCTCAAGACCAGCAAGCTGTTGACACTCTCTTGAACTTGGCTCAAGAATACACTGGCCACACCAAGGCTCTCACCAAGAGCACTGCTGGTGCTGCCAAGGATGTCCACGCCGATGATTCCCTCAACGCTGCCGAGGCTGACCTCAAGGTATGCTCTCAGGATAATCCTCACGATGTTTCTCATATTGACTCTTGCTTAGATCCTCATTGAGCGCTTCGCCAACAGCACGTCTTTGGATGACATGATGGATGGTATCAACGCCATCTACCACGATGCCGCGCGTGACCCTGAGCTCAAAGGATGGTTCAAGCACATGGACGTCTTCATTCGCAAGGCACTGAAGGAAGAGGGTTACATCCTTAAGGACTCCTCCACGGATGAGTGGAACAAGCTCTACGAGCAAGGCGAGTTCCTACTCCGTGATCGCTACCGGAACCACACTCAGCGCCTTGTCGACGAGGTTCAGTTTATTACTGACCAAATGGCCCACGACCCTATGAACAAGGCCTTTGGCGACGCTCTTCAAAAGATGTTCCTGGACTTGGGCAACGACGAGAACGGCAAGCCCACCTTCAAGCCCCACTTGCTCAAGGATTTGGCCAACGTTGTCGTCCCCGGCTTCTTCGAGAGCGTCAGCTACGTTCCCATCCCTCGCATTGAGTACTCGGACCCGATGGCCGATGCCATTATTGAGAACCTTGTCATTGAGAGTGACAACCTGACGCCAAACATGTTGGAGTTTGGAAACGACAACTATTTCCGCTGGGGCCGCAAGACTGTCGCGAGCAGGAACAAGAACAAGGTCATGATCTCGGCGTCTGGCATCCAAATGGATCTCAAGGGTGAGACACCATCGGCGCGATACTTGGAAGAACTCGAGCTAACTTTTTGCAGACGTCAGCTACTACATCAAGAAGAAACAAGGTTTCCCATCCATCACCGACACCGGTGTCATGGACATCTTCTTGGGCGGAAGCGGTTTCAGCTTCAAGGCTTCCTTGGAGACTGCTGACAAGACTGACAACTCGCACTTCTTCAAGGTCAACACTGTTGTCGTCGACATCAAGCACATCAACATCAAGCTGAAGAAGTCCAAGTACAAGACTCTTTTCGCCATCGTCAAGCCTCTGCTTCTCAGGGTCATGGTTCCCATTTTGACAAAGGTTGTTCAGAAGGTCATCAAGGATCAAATCCACAACCTCGACGGCAAGCTCTATGGCATCAAGAAGGAAGCCGACAAGGCTGCCAAGCAGGCCAAGAACGACCCTGACTCGGCCCAAAATATTTACCAGCGCTACTACCATGCTGCCACCTCAAAGCTCGACCAGAAGAAGCAGAAGAGCAAGGAGGCGTCAGCAGACAAGGAGCTCCACATCGCCATGACCAAACACGACTCCCTGTTCCCCAACATCTCCCTGCCTGGCGGTATCTCGACCAAGGCTACCGAGTACAAGGATCTTGCTGCCAAGGGTCCGAAGTGGGAGTCGCCAATCTTCAGCATCGGGTCTGCTCGTGAGACTCCGTCTACTAGCTTGCCTACACTTCACAGGATCCAGCGCAAGCAGCATAACGTTGCCTCCAGCGAGATCCGTGGCCCTCAGAACCTTGGGCAAAGCACGGAGGAGGGCTACTCTCACGCGGGTGACAGCGTCTTTGCCGAGAAGGACAAGTACGGATCAACCATCGACAATGCCCCTTCCGCCGACAAGTTGCAGAACCAGTACTCGAGTCAGCAAGGTCAAGGCCAGAGTGGCTATGGCTACGCACAGCAGAGCACGGGATACGGCGGCCAGGACCAGTACGTCACCCAGGACCCCTACGCGCAAGGGTATAGCCAAGGCCAAAGCCAAGGTTACGGCCAGGCACAGACTCAAGGCTACGCCCAGGACGTATACGGTCAGACAAACGGTAATGCTTACGGATATGGCACCACTGGCGCTACTACCAACACCAGCGCATACAAGGGCGAAGCCTACGGCGCGACCCAGGATGCGTACAGGTCGACAAGCCCTACTACCGGCAGCACCACTCTCGGAATGCACAACCCTGTTCTCCAAGGCAGGATCTGATTGGATTGTGAGCGTGCTTGACATGATTACCTCTATATGCATGGTGCGACCCAAAATTGATGGGTAGTGGCGATGCCAGGACTTGGGTGAAGCGATGAGAGGTTGTTCCCTCTGTTTTGACTGGTTGTCCTTTGCGTGTTTTCTTGTGATACCACTTGTTGCGGCCTCTTTTTGAGGACTTTTAGGCAAATAGCGATAGCGTAATCACTAATACCCGGACTTCTCTCTCTCCTTAATCGTTCCTTTATCGTGAGCAAGCGCATCTCTTTCGCCTGCACCTGCATTTGCGGATCTACAGTCGCAAACTGTTGATTACAAGCTCCGCTCTGCTCACTTGCATCAGACAAGGAGTTACGCTAGGTCGCTCTCCTTGGGCAAGCGCATCTCTCTTTTCGCTCGCGTGCCGTCTGGCGTCAATTCCCATCCGTGTACATGCGGTCCTGAATGATTGTGTTTTAGTGGAGGAACGGAGAGTGAGTCCCGCGAGATGGAAAGAGAGGGGGTAAAGTATGACGAGCATGGGCAACGGACACGGTGGCAACTGGCATGCGCAATGATATGGCAATGGAGCTGAAGTCAGGATTGGAAGGAAGATGTTGGACGGAGGCAAGGAGACAGCGACGTTTGGTGTAGTCTGAGTCTAAGTATTTCCAGGCCTGTTCGAAATGGATGCGAGAAACGATTCGATCTGCACGGCTTGTTTCACGACGTCGATGTGCCCTCGTGGCGGATCATCTGGGGTACGGATGTGGGGCTGCTGCCGCACGCGTGCTTTATTATTTTTTGGGCTTGGAGGGATGGTTCTTCTGGACGTTGGGAATGTAAAGGGGTTTTTCTTAACTATGTGATAAAGTAGGTAGATACACCCTTCTTACTGCCGGCGTGACGGAGGAGGCTCTCTGCGCAGATCACGGGCGGGATACCCGTCACGATCTGCTTGCTTGGGGTAGGGTGGAGGTGTCCTCTGCGATTGTGTGTGTGGCCTGTTTCGCTCGCGTCGACTGTGCGAAGGGGTGGGGAGTTGTGGTTGGGGAGAGATTTTTCGAGGTGTACCCGTGTGTTCTGGGAGCGTTGTTGAGATGGACGACGCAGAGGTCGGGCTTGCCTTGTAGTATTCGATCCGAGGATCGTGTCCCTGGAAGGGTCTATCGAGGCGGGTGCGTGTTTCCTCGTGGCGTGGGTCGTGGTCGTGGTCGGAATATAGGTCGCTTCCAACAGTTCCTATGTCACGAAGTCGGGGTAGTTCTCGCTCTGGCGGAGAGTTAGTGTGAAAGGCACGGAAGGGGGCGTTGTATTGGACCTTTTTCGCTTCTGCGTTCCGAGGGTCTCACGTTCGGAGGTCACGTGTAGGTGCGGTGCTGTACTGGAAGTGTGTCCGCCGTGGCGAACGTCTTTGATGGTACTTGCCTAGCTCGGTGCAGGGTGCTCCTGAGGATACGGCACACTACCTAGCCTTTCGACGGTGATGGGTGTGAGAGATGCTGCACTCAGCCCCTGTAAATGTCCATCTAACAGTTCGCCGCTTGCGCATCAGCCATGGCGGCATCCTCTTTCTTGATTGTCTCCTCCAGACGCCGCTTCTCTGCCTCGCGGAGCCGCATCATGGTGCTCTCGAACAGGCTAGGTGTGGGGCTATTATGAGATTTGGAGGCCGTGAAGGAGAACGAAGGGGACGGGGTGCTGCCGTTCCCCAGGCCATCGACGTTAAGCCGGCTCTTTGGGGTAAAGGTCGTGGAGGACGGTGTTGCTGTAGCTGGTCTTCCGTTCGTGGCGAGGCCTGGGAACAGGCGCTGTGGCGTGGATGAGAAAGTGCTGCTGTTGACCGTAGCCGGAGTGGCAGAGCTGTCCGACTTGAAGCCTAGATCCGGCGCTTGACCGCTCGCCCAGCTGACAGAATCAAGGACACGCCACGCGGGATCATCGTTCTTCTGCGCTATCCTCATGGTATCTGTAACAGCAGCATGTGCGGACACAATCGAGTTGTAGATGATGACCCCCGTAGCCATAATCTGCTTCTTGCCGCGCCTCTCGTCCCCAGGACTCGTGCTCATCTCTGGCCCTATGCTTGCACGAGAGCGTTTGTCTTTTAGGAGGATGGTGCTTTCGATCTCGCCGAAGCGGGAGAAGAGTCGGGTTATTGTCGCCTTGTCCATGTCCAGTCCTGCGCCGTCCCTGGGCCAGCGGACTTTGATGGTCCGGTCGACGTCTGAGAACTCTGTTGGAGAGTTGCTGGAGATGGGCTGTGTTAAGGTTTCATGCGCCGGTGTAGTGTTGCTGTTGTTGGCGAAAGGGTCATGCACGTCTCCAGAACTCACCTCCTCGCCCGCCTTCTGCACAGCCTCTTCTCTCTTCCTCCTCATGGCCTCTTCTCTCTCTAACCTCCGCCTCGCGCCATCAGCCGCCAACCTCCTCAACTCCCGCTCTTTCCTCTCTTCCACAGTCTCCTCCTCAAACCTCCTCTTAAGCCCGGGGCTTCCCCCACCAGCACTCTCCCTCCTCTCCAATTCTTCCTTCATCCTCCGCCTCTTGCCCTCAAACGCCGCATCTCGCTCCTTCTTCTCCCTCGCCGCCCTCTGTCTATCGTCGTACGCCGCCCTCGCCGCCGGGTCGCAGAGGATGTCAAATGCCTTGCGCGCCTCATCGTATCTTTCTGCTGCGAGTTTCTCGTTGCCGCAGTTCTTGTCCGGGTGCCATTTCAACGCTGTGGTGCGCCAGGCTTTCTTGAGGGTGGCGCTGGTGATACCGGAGAGGGGAAGGGTGGATAGAGAAAGGAGAGCGTAGAGGTCGTCCTTTGTGGTGGTGGCGATGGTGATGAGGTTGCGCGACTCGCGGGAGGCTTCACTCTCCTCCTCGGTCGGCATCTTCGAGCTGTGGTAGCTTTACTGTTTGTGCTTTCGGAGTTGTTGGACTTGACGGAAAAACGGTGTCAGGCAGAATTCGGCACATGAAACTTGCGGGGAAAGCTACACCTTTCAGATGGGTCAATTCGAGCATCCGTATCTCGAATCAAGAGCGACTCATCGACGATGGGGTCTTGACTAGAATGCCTCCTCGAATACCAACCCGCTACGTCTGTTATCGCTGCCTCTCCCACCGTACCTACACGACCTCTCCCACAACCGCCAGCCCACCACCACCACCACCACCCTCCTCGGGCGCCGTCAAACTCACCAATCGCCGCCTTCTAGCAGTTCACGGCACTGACGCAGCCCACTTCCTCCACGGCATAACCACCGCCAATGTCCGCGCTACACAAACGGTCGGGTTTTACTCTGCCTTCCTCAACGCACAGGGCCGCGTGCTGAACGATGTTTTCATCTACCCCGCCGCCCCCTCTAAAGCCTACCGTGCAGGCCTCTCGGAGAAGCTGGCGGCGGATAGCGAAGCACCAGGATACCTCATCGAGGTGGACGCGGGCGAGGCGGAGAGGTTGCTCAAGCATCTGAAGCGGTATAAGTTGCGTGCGAAGGTGGACATTAGGGCTGTCTCCGAGGAGGAATGGAGTGTCTGGAATACCTGGACCGACGACGAACCTTGGACGCCACATCCACCACCCCATCCAACTTCCTCCTCGTCCACGACCAATCCCCCAGGCACCGTCGCCACCACCGCAACTGACCAGATAATTACCTGCCCCGACGCCCGCGCCCCCGGCATGGGCCGCCGCCTCCTCCTCCCCACCTCGCAACCCATCACCTCCCATCCTCTAAACCTGGATGAACCCTCCCCACTAATCACCTACACCCTCCGCCGTCACCTCCGCGGCATCCCGGAAGGCCAATCCGAGATACCGTATGCCGCCGCCCTGCCGCAGGAATACAACATCGACTTCATGGGCGGCATTGACTTCCGCAAGGGCTGCTACGTCGGCCAAGAACTCACCATTCGCACGCATCACACGGGGGTGGTCAGGAAGCGCATCTTGCCGGTCATGCTGTATAAAGGAGAACAGGGGCTCCCACAGAAACTGGTTTATGAGCCTGCTGGGGCGTTGGAGGAAGTGGAAGTGGAGGCCGGGACAAATATTGTGCCGGTGGGAGGCAAGGGGAGGGCTGCGGGGAAGTGGGTGGCTGGGGTTGGAAATGTGGGGTTGGGGCTTTGTAGAATCGAGATGATGACGGATATGGTCCTGACTGTGGAGGGTAGTCGATGGACAGCGGAAGATGAGTTCAAGGTTGCGACCGTGGCAGGCGGGGACCGGGATGGCAAGGGTGAAGTGAGGGTGAAGGCATTTGTGCCGGACTGGCATAGGAGTAAGACCAAGATTAGGAAGCCGCAGCAGAGAGTGGCCTAGGTGGACAGTCTGCATTTGCCATGGAAGTGTCGAGAACAATCGAATCTCCAGCGTGTGACAACCATGTACAACACTCAACCTAAAAGATCCCGAAGCACAGTAACTCCACTTAGACCAGGAGTTCCACCACCCAAATCCGGAACTTATAAACCTCTGAGGTAGTTCAATAAGAAGCCTCGATCAGACGGGCTGATCGGCGTCTGACTCCCACTTCTTGGCCGCTCCTTCAACATGCTGTTGATATTTGACCGTGACAGGTCCATCGGTGGCGGTGGCATTGCCGACGCAGTGGCACTGTTGGTCACAGGTTTCGTCTGACTAAGCGCAAAGATGCTAGGTGGCGGGGATACGCTGATGGGGCTCACGCTAGCAGCTTGTTCGGTTTGAGATTGAGATTTAGAAACTGCGGTCGCGAGCGCTTTTGATCTGTTGAAGAGGTTCAGCAGTGCGCTCTTCTGGTCGGCAGGCGCGTCGGCAGGGCGGTCAAAGATATTTGTGAGACCTATCGCTGCAGATGGCGCAGGCGATTGTGCTGCCTGTTGTTCAATGTGAGGGAGACACGGCGTGGTAGATTCGACCGCAGCAACAGGGACATCCGATGGATTACTGGAAATCTGGGGTAGTGCAAGTGTATCCGAAATATCTGGTGGAAGTGCCGGTGCTGGTGATGCGAGTTGAGGGCGACGTAGAATTTGAGGCTGAAACGGCTTGGACGGTGTGGGCTTTGTGCTTGCCGGCCTAGGTGAAGTCGTTTTCCTTGGTGAGCGTATCGGAGACGAGCCCCTCAACTCGATTGGAGCTGGTGTGAGAGTTCGCGAGACCTTCTCCGGACTGTGCTCTGCAGCTTCAGGCTTCGGCTCTGTCACTGGGCGCTTGAGAATCTGAATCGGGCCTGCGAGAGGCGGCTGTTGCAATCCTCTCTCGACCTGCTCGTCTGTTGCTCTTGGTCCGCGCACCTTACGTCTGACAGTGCCTGTGTCTGACTCATGAGAAGCACTGAAGACGTTTGGTGATGATACTTTGGGCGATCTGGTAGGTTTTGCTTTGCGCCGTTCAGTTCCGAGCTCAGTGACAGCTGGTGGGTGGAGCACTGCAGGTTTTACCAAGGGTGGCACTCGATGCTCTTGCGAAGAGAACGGCTCAATCGACGCTTTCGAAACCCTCTTGAGAATCTGCGGAGTGTTTGATGTGAATATGCCTTGTGGCGCTAGCGCTGGACTCCGTGAAGCGGACAGCTCGACAGGGCCAGGCGTGATACCTCTATGCTCAGGTAGTGACGACTGTAATGGCCATGGCTCTAATGGCCTTGCCTCTGGTGGTCGTGGCTCTGATGGTCGTGGCTCTGATGGTCGTGGCTCTGATGGTCGTGGCTCTGATGGTCGTGGCTCTGATGGTCGTGGCTCTGATGGTCGTGGCTCTGATGGTCGTGGCTCTGATGGTCGTGGCTCTGATGCCTTCAATGTCCCTGTCGAAGTACGGAAAAGATCCAACAAAGCGTTCTTCTGAGTCGAAGCATTGGCACCAGGATGGTGAGCAACAGCAAATCTAGTTTCCTCTACTGGTACAGGCTGTACATTCGTTCTGCTAGGCACAGGCTGACTAAGGGATTGCCCAGAACGGCTTTCCGGTTGGCCAAGTAGTGGCGGACAACCAGTATCCAGGAATTTCTTACCAGATGCAGGTCGCTGAGCTTGCGGCGGCACCAGCGTAGAGGGAAATGAAGAATGAGGAGGTCCAATGCTTCGTGAGGTGCTGGATGAACTGCTCTTGAAAACGTCCAAGAGGCTCTGTGCATGACTGCTGAGCTTGGGTGCGTGTAGCTGCGAAGCAGATGGAATTCTAAATCCGAACTGGTCGTCGGCTTGCAGCGAGCGAGCGAATTGGGGATCCCCAGTATGCTGGTAGGGGCGCGGAGCCTGCACGTGTCCCGGCTCCGCTTGCTTGCCTGATGTTTGACCCAGAAACCGTGGCTCTGCGGATGGTTTATGTGTTTGCTGGATTGGCATTCTTCGTCTCATGGCTGCTGGATCCTGGTATTGCTTCGAATCCCGGTTCATGCTCGATTGCAGCGACGGATCGGACTGGGAATCGTGAATAGCATGTTCCGCTATTGATACTCGGGGATTTGGCGCGGATTCTTCTAGTGAGTAGTGAGAGTGAGGCGGCCTACGTTGGTCGTCGGAAAGAAGGCTTGCCCGATCGACCGATGCTGACGGATAAGGTCGGGTTGTTTGCACCTCAGGAGCCATTGAGGAAGGCCGGCGAAGAAGAGCGAGCAGATTGTTGGCATTAGAGTTGGCAAACGTGGGTAGCATCTTCAAGGGTTGAGAGACCGTAGGTGCGCTCCTGGGAGCACTTGCTACTCCGATGCTCAAGAGGCTCTTGAGTCGTGCGGCTGAATCCTCGTCCAACGACTGACTCGAGCTCGGGATAGTGGTGGGTGGTAATTTGTCCCTGGTGAATAAGCGCAGAAGGTTCTGTCCGGACATCGCAGGCTTTTCTGGCTGTGGCATCTCCTGCAAAAAGATGCTGGGCGTCGCCACATCCTCGAAGGCGGGGTCTTCGTGGGCGACCGATTCCTGCGCCGTCTCTGGAGCACCGCCTGGTTGTAGCTTGCGCTGCTGCCCAATCCACTTCTTTAGTGGTTGCATGAACGGCGCCACCATATAAAGCTTGTTGGCACCCAGGACTTCTTTCGCGTTATCCGGCTCCTTCTGCTTGGTTTTGTTGTAACCGGGAAGATCGGCTAGCTTATACCAGGAGATTTTCTGACCTATATCAGAAAGGCTCCCAGATATCGTGTAGTGTACTTACACTGATTTCCTTCCGCGTGCGTGGCTGGAAAATTGTGTCCTTGGGAACTCCCCTGAACACAAATAATCTTATGTGCTGCTCCCTCATTGTAACATCGATGAACTTCTGCTTCAACCTATCTCTCACCAAACCAGCATCTCCGATATGGAAACCCGTCTCTTCATATACCTCCCGAACAGCACAATCAAGGTCGTCTTCGTCTTTGTTGATCTTGCCCCTCGGAAAACTCCAGTTGGCATTCTTCTTCCATCCTCTGACCAAGACAACCTCATTCATGTCCTCATCGAGCATGATAGCGCCGCGCACTGGTACGCGTACCTTATAAGCAAGAAACTCGTCAAACGCCGCTAGATGTTGGTGTTCCGGGAATGGGGCCAGTAGTGGGCAGTGCTGGAACATGAGCAGGCAGAACTGGCGAAGGTTCATGGAGGGCATGGACGGGTCCAGTGGACGGATGAAATCTTCGTAGAACCATTGCGCCTCTTCTACCTGGAAGCATATTCTTTCTACTGATTCCAACTCTTCTTGTGGTAAGTTTATGATGAATCGAACGCAGAGGTCATCAAGCCCTATGTCGAGCTATCATTAGCGTTTCTCCTTGTAGTTCTAAGCCGTCACGCAGCGCGATGGGCAGTCGAAATTGCGGAACCAGGCGGCGAGGCAGCCACGTCGGTAAACTTACAGTCAACTAGCTGCATCTTTGTCTCTGCCATATTGACCAGTGTCTTCTAACATGGTCTCGACTCAAGGATACCCCGCCAAAGGAGAGGTGGTAGGCAAAGGGACGGCCTTTGCGAGTGGTCAAGGGTGGTTACGTGCTAAGTGCTACCTTGATCTCGGTAAGAAGCTCAGCAGCAGATTGTGGGCACCAAGCCCAGATTTTAGAATGCACGTTGCGAATTACTATTGCTTGGTGGGTGTTGATGCCGGTGGGAGGATGAAGCAGAGCAACACGAGTGGGGACGAACTGGAACGCTACCTCTTTGAAGCTACCTAGGCTAATAAGTAGATACTTAGAGCGGAGTGTGGAGTGGACTACGCCACAGCTCAGCCACATAGGACGTGCCGACAAATTGAATTGTTGCTGTTTGCTAGACAACGCAGTGAGCGGCAGGTTGATGGCTAACATTCCGGAAGACATAAAGTCCAGTCATTCCTCGGTTCTATTGTCTCATACAATGGCGGCCATCTTCCAGTAGCAATCGGTCGAATTGCGGCGTCTCGCAACCAGCGTCACGCGCTTCGTCTCATCTTTGGAGCGATCAGGGCGCTTAACACTTTGTGTATACATAACTTGCTTCAAACCACCGTGTTCGTGCCTTTCGAATACACACGGTAACTCCTATACCAACAACATAAAACCATCATCAGACATATCCGGCCCGCACCATATCGTGAGACGCTATGGCAGGTCTCATTGCCAACTACGCGGCGAAGAAGCTTCTAGGTGGCCAGATGGACAAATACAAGAGCAAGAAAGTAGCAGGCGACGACGTAAGCTCACAAGCTGTTGATATTATGCGGGCTTGACTGATCGTGGGTAATAGGACCCATTCTTCACAACCGTCCCAGACCGTCACGGAAAGCCAAAGAAGGTCAAGAAGCAGATTCCAGACTACATACCCAAGCACGATGCCGAAGTCCTTGCGCGTGTGAAAAGCCGGGCCTACCATCTAGACATGAGTCTATTCAATCTGTGCGGCATTCGCTTCGGATGGAGCAGCGTGATAGGTTTCATCCCAGCGTAAAGCATACTTTCTGCAGCGATCTTGGCGATTGTGTACTAATACACCCACAGAATTGGAGATGTGGTTGACGTGTACCTCGCATCCCGTCTGGTCCGGCGCTGTCAGACTGTTGAAGGTGGTCTTCCGTCATCCATTGTCTCTCAAATGTGGCTCAACGTCATGCTCGACTTCGTCGTCGGTCTCGTCCCTTTCGTCGGCGACCTCGTTGATGCACTCTTCCGATGCAACACCAAGAACGTTGCTTTGCTGGAGAAGCATTTGAAGGAGAAGCATGGACCACGCGACCCTATCGCTCGCGACAATTCTGGCTTGGAAGCCTTCACGGACGATACTGATCCATTCATTCCTGGGCAATCTCACAATAACACTCGTCATCGACAAGAGACTCATGCTCCACGTCAAACTACATCGACGAGGCAGAAGCCAGTTCACCAAGAACGTTCGCAGGGATGGCGAGGCTGGTTTGGCGATTCTCAAAGACAGAGGATACCGGACACGGAGGGTGGTCACGAAGGACAGCAGAGTGGGAATGTACGAATTTAAATGTCGGTTGGGAACGGACAGGCACTGTGATCGTTGCATATTGAGCGTTGAGTACTAAGCATTTGCCGGGGTGCATGAACGGACTGGAGTCTTCGGGTGGTATGGAGAGCGTATCTGGCTGGACTTGCGCAAGTGGATTTTCATGCCATGGTCCTTGGAATGTCGATACGAGTGACGAACTGTCATAATGCTGGATCTCGTATACACGAAATTTTTCCAGAACAGAAGCACGAAGAGCCAATATGGTGCATTGATGGTACATGCTTCATACTACAGTATACGAAGCACGGTCCTAGACGAATGTTCCACAAAAAGTCAGCCCTAATCAGCCTTGCGCGGCAAGAATTGTTCCCGCAGTCTTAGCCCTCAACGGCCACGACAAAAAACGTGGCTCGGCGACAAAGCCCCAGCAAAGCAACAATGATGGCATTTTTCATTGATCGCCCTTTCTTTCTCTTGGGAGAATCCCCTCGTGTTGTCTTTCGCCTTCGGCACTCATTTACACTGCCCCGAAACATGCTCGTGTCTTGCTTACACATGCGCTTAGCTCCCTGACGCTTCAATCATTCTTTCTTGTTGTAGGTCTTAATAGATACACCTCTGTGGATCCGACTCCTTTGCTGCTTCTTCGAACTCTACCACACTGCGCTGTTGGATTAGCATTCGATTGCAATAAGTTTCATACCCTCAAAGAAAACACCCTTTGACGTGCTCGTCGACATGGCACCAAACCTCTTCGTCGCCGTGAAAACAATGTGCCACCCAGAGACATGGTTCCGTGAGAAACCGTCACGTGACCTCAGCCTCGTCCAAGTCCGCCATGAGCCAGTCCCTGGTATCTACAAATATATCGGCAACAATTGGTGCCTGATCAGACGCGAAGCTGTTTCAGGCACAAAAATATTCGATGCGGATGTTGAACCTCCGGTTGCAGTAGTCTACTCCAAGGTCCTTAAACGCTGGATCTTCGAGGAGGACTTTATCGCCCGTCAGCGGAAGGGTTACGTCGAGGGACATCCACACTGGCGAGGCCAGGCAGGCTTCTTCAGACTCGATGATGGAATCTCGTGGGTCCACTGCTTTGATAACGAAGGAGAGTTTATTCCTGGGCCGTATAAGAGATATTGCTTCGACAAGGAGACTGAGAAGTTTCGGGTGATGCTGAAGGGTGATGGAAAGTACGGTGAAGATGAAAGATGGCTCCGGCGGAGGAGCGAGGAGATCAGCAGTAGCAGAAATTCGAGCCGGTCTCGGGACAGCAGCAAAAAAGAACGAAGCGTCACGAGGGGAACAAGCACCAAGACGAGCAGTCTTGCTAGGAGTGAGAGGTCGCAAAGTCCGTTGCAGAGCAGTGCGACCAGCATGAGGAGCACATCGAGGACTGACCAGGATGGCAAACTGATGGTCGGCGTCCCAATAACATCACGGAGAGCATCGGAAAGGAGCGCGCTCGAGAACGACCCAGCCCCGACCGACACAGAACATCCAAAGCCTTGAATACTCTATATCGAGGATAGTGTTCCCATCATAACAACCCATCATTACATTACAAAAAGTCAACTACGTGCCGACGAATCACATCCAGGTGCTCAGGTGGGTCCACGATCGGATTCTGGCCATGATCGGCCTCGTTCGTCAGAACGACCTCGACGGACGTATATAGGGAAAAGCTAGAGGAATGTCGTTGACCGTGGTCATGAACGGCCCGTACTCCGCTTTTCGGGCGGGATGAAGAAGGAAATCGCAAGTGAAGATGCTTCGGAGTGGGTGTCGGAATGAGGCGGCTTCAGAAGAGCGAGAAAGTCACACGGCTAGAAGGCTGGCTCACAACGTTAGGGAGTGTGATCCTAGGTTGGCAATGTCGCCGTTGCTAATTTGTCTGCAGAAGGGCGGAGTGGAATGGAAGGGGCAGTAGTTGTACTTAGATCGAACGGCACAAATCATACATGTATAACTCTATGTGCGCGATTTACTCTTTTGCGAGATAACCAAGGGTCGTTTACCGTGAGCAATGCAGTAGCTAATCCAATAGCAGCAATGTAGATGCCAAGAAATAAAACCCTTGATGTGCACAAATCATGGTGATGTGAATAATTAGGTAGTATGCAGTAAATATCAGCGAGGTGTGCACACGGGTGGATGTGGTGGAGTTCGAAGAAGCAGCAAAGGAGTCGGATCCACAGAGGTGTATCTATTAAGACCTACAACAAGAAAGAATGATTGAAGCGTCAGGGAGCTAAGCGCATG
>Ga0181467_100395_pt1 | contig 22276 bp, 12 predicted proteins | sample InSIn5gowninarea_2_FD_119079 | JGI IMG/M metagenome (GOLD analysis project Ga0181467, IMG submission 119079) | Clean room microbial communities from NASA Spacecraft Assembly Facility at Jet Propulsion Laboratory, Pasadena, California, USA -... ... | reverse complement strand
TGCGATTACTGGCAGCGCCAGCGTCCTGGTGACCAGTATATGCCCGGCGTGTCGGAAGCGGTGGTTAGGAGTTTACAGCGGGTGGATTAGGCGTAGGACGAGGAGGGGGGCGGCGAGGGTGGCGAGGTGCATTGTTAGGTTGGGGTTTGCGCCGTTTGAGGTTGAGCTGTCGTTGTTATTGAGAGAGGTTTGGGAGACGAGGCTGATGAGCGCATTGAGCGCTTCGGGGGATATGCGGCTTCGGGGTGGGAGGTTGGGACGACGGATTGAGCCTCGGCGGAGAGCGGTGAAGTTTTTGAGGGGGTTGGATGTGAGATCAGTGGGGAAATCGTCGTGCCAGGGGCGGGCTATGAGCGAGTGGTGGAAGAGAGTTAGGATGTATTGTTTGAGGGATGAGTCCGATGTGGGACAGTGGGTGAAGAGTGCATGGCTAGCTGCATGGATTTCGTGGAAGCGAAGCATGTCGAAGGTCGTGTCTGTTTCTATTGTGTCGCTGACTGGCCGTTGATCTAGCGGAAGATTCTCGAGGTGTGGTGTTGCTAGGATTGAGGTTAGGAGAGTATTGATCGAGTCAGAAATTTTCGTCAGTTGCTCAGGCTGAGATAGCGGTAGATGCTTGCTGAACATGGTCAGACATTCGGTACCGAGAAGTGTGACGATCTGCCATAATGTATTGCTTGGGTTAGAAGGAAGTTGGCTGTATTTCGTGGCCGCGAGGTGTGCACTCAGATCTATGATCTGCTGTGCTGGGATTGTTTCCATGAGATCCGCAGTACTCACAGCTGTTTGAACAATGCTTCTAAGCTTTCCGACACAAGCTGTAGCAAATGCAATTCCTGTTGGCTTTCTAGACGTCGACGCACCAGCTAGTGATGGATCATGACTTTTGTTGATGACTAGCTTGTCAATGATGCTGAGCAGGTATTGAGCATATTCCAGCTTGTTGTTCACCATCAATTTTTGCAGGATGCCTAAGACTAATAGGATCTGTTCCTGCTCTGGTGAGACCTTGTTGACATCAATTGTGTATCGTTCGTGTCTCGCCTCCAAAACTGATTTGGTACTGCTGGACATAATGTCGTTTATGGAGTTGTCGAATCGTGTGATTGCCTCTACGTTAATTGTACTCAACTCGATCATGAGCCTTGCATGTGCTGCAAGAGCTTCCTGGTTGGGAACATCGCCTTTAATACTGGCTGGATGCTTTTCGCTCCAGCATTCCCAAGTTGCTCTCAATAAATTCTCGTTACTGGAAAGACTCGCCGCGTGATCAGACCCACGAATGGACACTATCATGTCCGATAATGAACTATAAACGATCGACAGAGTGCGCGTGTCTTCAGCTTCCAGCAAACCGCGGTAGACTCGGATCAGATGGAGCCAAGTCTTTGAGAAATCCTCGGCTTCAAGCAACAATGTTGTGTATTTCTGAGTCTCGCTGGTAAGATCCTCGACAAGGCGGAGGCAAGATTGATGCCAAGAGTTCTCGCGGGAATGCGTACTATTGCTGTAGAACTCAAGTAAAGGAAGCAGGACCACGGTCAAGCATGAATTAAAAGATTCCGATGACATCTTCGGCACAGAAGCCTCGACTATCGTCAATAGCATTCGCATCGCTGCATTTCGTACATCCGGTCGATCATCCTTGCAAAGGTAAGATAGCTCAAGAATTCCAGTTTGCCAAAGATCTGAATCCGAATCGCATCTTTTAGTCTTCAAAGACGAAATAGAGCTCAAGCGTTCGCATCGGTCCAAGACTAACGTAATGACATTGCGGAATAGAGCGATGGTGGTCAACGACATATTTAGATCATGCTCTTGGCTACCAAAAGCTTCGAAAAGACCAAGTAGTGCTGATACTGATTGACCGTCGAGGGTTGACAAGAAGTCCGAAACAATCAGCTGAACAACTTTGAAAGCAGCAGGGTATAGCCTTGTCCGTGATTCGGCAGACGCAAATGGAAATTTGGTCTCTGAGGCATCACGTTGCCTATCTTTCTTGTCTGTGACAATATTGAGTATCTCGAATACCCCTGTCCAGCCAACCTCTAGGCTTTCTCCGTGGCTGCCAACGATGTTTTCGAGAGCGCTAAGCATAAGTCTTATGATTTCCAGTTCCACTTCAATATCGCCAGCAGTCGTTTTGCTTATGGCATTTACAAGCTGCTTGCCAAGGGCTGGTATGCCATATTGGAGGAGCGTTGGTTGTTGAGCGATGGATTCGTTCATTACTTGGACCCTTGATGACTCAACAACAATCCCATCAATTATGTTGGCAGTCTGTAGGCGTAGATGCGGACGTAATTTGCTATTGCTTTGAAGGCGGAGCAGGGGTGCCACGATCAAACCCCACGAGGCTGCACTAGATTCGTTATGCCCAAAGCGATACAAATTGACAGATGCCAGTCGTCCGATGGACTTCAAAACAAATTGCACTTCGACATCAAGTGTTGCTGTCTTCGCCCAATTGCCAGAGACACTCCGAGATGACTTGTGTGTTGGTGCTTTGGGTCGCTCTCCTCCAGTGAAACCCCGAGAACTCGCATGTTCACCTGGTATCACATCCTCGATCATTTCGAAGAGCGCCTTGCAAACAAGTCTGAGAGCTGCATCTGAGTACGTCTTGGTGCTGTCAATCATCCGTCTCCGAGCAACATCAACGGCGGAAACTTCGGCAGCCAAAGTTGTTGAGGCTGATCCATCATTCGTATCTGATGCGTTGGTGCTAGTTGGGGCTAATCTAGCGGAAGGACTAACCGACATTAAGGCTTCCACCTGGGCCAAAGACTGAAATATGATCGTCCACGCGGATTCACTCAAACTTGGTCCTAGAGCAATTCCGAGGTTAAGCAATGCTCGCAAGCACAACAAGTTGCGTACATTGAGGGTCGGAGATGTAAGGTCGATAGATTGCCTGGGTGTGCTTTGAATTGGTGACCTAATAGCAACATTATCAACATCTTGTTCACCATGTATCTCGGGTCGCAATGCCAACTTTGCGCCGTACAAGGCATTCATCAGAGTTGACACGTTTGCTGGCACAGAGACTTTTGCTAATGTCGTAAGCAAGGCATCTCGTGGTGTAAAGAGCTCTAGGACTCCGGAAACTTGTGTCAGCTTTTGCACCGTGCGGATCAAGATGTGGTAGAAGTGTGAATCCAAAGCAGCATTCAGGAATGTAGAGCAACTCGCTAGAATAGCAGGCCAGCATGTCTCGATCATTTTAGCGCAGTTCTCGATTCCCGACGGTCTTTCTGAGTCTCGTCTACTCAACGGATTCATGAGTTGCTGGCGTTGCTGAAATCCTAATACAGCCTGCATAGATGGTCTCGACTTGGATTCTTGCTCGCTCATATCTTCCCCTTCAGAATCCTCCTCTCGAGTGGACTTTTTGGTCGGTACACTTAGCGGCATGATGAATTTGGACACGCCATCGGAGAAGGCGGATGCGCATCCAAGTACAAGTGTATATACGTATGTGTCTGGTATTTCAGGAGGTGCTGATCGATCGAACTGATCCAAACACGTTGTAGACATCGTACTCCAGTCAATACTGATGCCCGTGATTCCAACGCTAGCTTGGGTGACGCTACCGATGGTGATGCCAGATCCAGGGACGTCTATCGCACCTGTAGCATCAAGATTGCTACCTACATTCTTTGATGTTGGAATAGTTGATTGTCGACCAAGCCCAATCAACGATGGGTCATCGGACGCCGTTCGGACCAGTAAAGACATCAAACTTGATACAACGTCCGGGTTGTTGTCGTCGAGATCACAGAAAGCAAAGATCCTGCTTAGAGCATCGAAATCAGAGCATAAACCCCTGAAAAACTCCAAGCCAAGGACTCTCTTCCATTTATTACCAGCACGATCTGAGATCTTGAGTATTTCTTTTAAGACTTCGCCAATCGCGGACGGGAAAGAATCAAGATGTTGGCTCGTGAAGATGAATATTATACGAAGCGCGCGAGTGACAACACCGAAGTTCGCACTGTCTTCGATGAGGATAGACAGGCTTGGAATTAATGATTTCTCACATACCTCCCGTGTTTCAGCATGACCGAGAACGAAGTTTCCATGAGAAGCGAGGAGACTTTCAAGAGCTTCCAGTACAGCAGATGGCGGGAGATTCTGAAGTCGAACGAATGGTGTTTGCGCTTCAGTCAGTAACATACAAAGGTTAGTGAACACAGCAAGAGCGTCTTCAGTATCTCTTGTCTCGTTGTCCTCGGCTTTGTCGTCCTGCTGAGGAGCATGTCTTGTGTTGGTGGCTCTTTCGAGGACGGCAGTGACCAGCTGTTGGAAAGTGGCACTAGCAGTACTGCTTACCACGGGGTTTTTGCTGCTTGAGAGATCTGCACAGACGCTAAGGGTCATCGAGATCGCTTCGCCATGAATATCCTCGGCATATAACTGTAACAATGAGGGCAGAGTCTGGAGAATCTTCAGCTGGACTTCAAGGGCAAGTGGTACAGCTTCTTCGAAGGATTGCAAGACGTCCAGCAAACGCGGCCTCGGGATGGCTTTGCTTGCTACCAGCCTTTGTAGACTTGCCGCTCCACTGCTAGCAAGCTTGACATTTTGGGATCTGCAAGCGAGCAGAAAAGGTTCGATGAAATATGGCTTCCTGATCAGGTCTCCTGCGAGTTGAGTCTCCGAAGTCACAGAAATCGCCTTGAGATCAGCCGACGATTTCTCGGCTGCAGTCTTGACATCGCTGTTCTTTCGCTTCGAATCTGATATCAGACTCGCGAGTGCTGACTGCAGGAATGCTGCTGTCATGTTCGTCCTCGAGTATCATCATGTCTTCAGCCGTGCGACACGGATATCGGCTGAAGGCTGCACCCAAGTCAAAAGAAGTGACAGATCTCCATATACAGCCTGCTACAAGGTCTGGTAGCAGCAAGGGTTGACAAGTGGTAAACCTGCGTACGTGTTCGTTTCGTAGGGTCGACGAGGTTAAAACTGCCAAGACGAATTTATTCAGGCATTCAGGCAAGAAGACTGGTCAAGCAGCCCCCACCTGACGTACATTGTTTGTCGTGTTTATTGTCCGCTGCTTTGAGTATTGCTTGACCATATTCCCTCCTTCAGAGGTTCAGCACATCATTTAGTTATTGGTCCTGATCATTTCCGAGATGGCTGCAAAGGTACCCCGAAACTTCAGGCTCCTCGAAGAGCTTGAGAAGGGAGAGAAAGGTTTGGGTGCTGGTGAGTCTAGCCTGATCCAGTCATGGCACATATGTTTTAACAACATGACAAGAGGCATGTTCGTACGGCTTGGCTGACGGCGATGATTTGATGATGTCAAACTGGAATGGCACGATACTCGGTCCACCTCATGTATACATCCCAATCCTCACAGGAGATATGCAATTAATGGTGGAATAGAGCGTCCACGAGAACAGAATCTACAGTGTGAATATCCATTGTGATAGCGACTACCCTGACAAGCCTCCTGTCCTCCAGTTCGTTTCCAAGGTCAATCTGCCGTGTGTCGACGCGAGAAATGGAAAGGTTGATCCTAGTAAGCTGCCGTGTCTTGGAAATTGGAAGAGAGACTATACCATGGAAACTGTTTTGATAGAATTGAGGAGATACATGGCGTTGCCGCAGCACAAGAAGTTACCTCAGCCACCCGAGGGTACCACGTTTTAACACAACTCGCTTGAGGCAATGACGATACGACGCATGAGTGAATGAGAAAACGTTGCATTAGCAGGCGTAGGACCATGATCTTCGAGTTCGGACAAACTCAACTGGGCCTTTTTGGATGAACCCTCTTGTCGCGTGCTGCAAAAAAGTTCTGGGCACAATATACAGCGTGTTGGTATTGCTGAAAAGAGACCAAACCAGATACTGTCCTGTCTGAGTAATTGCTCAGCTTGCTGTACTTCGTCGCATACACTGTCAACAGAGATTAGCGGCCGTGGCAATAGGGAAATGGCAAGGGGTTAGCGGAAGTATGCATTAGGGACACTAGGCTGCTTCACGAAGATATCATATTTCTACATCGTCCGATTCTTGTTTCACAATAGCAACATTATGATTATGCAGCAGCATGAGGACGACAGTTCGAGCAGACATGGCACTTGTTGCGCCACTGGATCATTATGATACGCTGACCAGTGGTGACATGCTTGTGTGAGCGGTTCAGGGGGTCTTTTCCATAAACAAATTGTATCACATGTCGACAAGATAAAAGCGCAGGCGATTGCACGTGACCGAGAACCACCGTAGAGATGAACTGGTGTTCTCGTCCAGGCTCTACCCAAATGTCACAGATCAGCTTGATGCACTGTACGCATTGATCTTAGCATTCTATTGTGGTTGAACAATAATTCCGGCCTCTCACGAAGAATGCGACGCTCGGGAAACAGCAAGTAATCTTCTGCCTACCTTCCCACCACTTCCGCGCGACAGCCTAAGTTCTTGTGTACCAAAGCGGAGAAGTGACCGATGAGGACACACCCCTTACGCAGCTTCAGGCTTGAAGTGCCTGGATGCCAGTGTTGAATCCATTCGTGCGCGCACTCTTCCAGAGTAGCGTATTGAGTCAGGCATTATCAGCCCAGAATTATGTGTTGCTAGTGCCAACAACAGATTCCTTGATTAACGCTCAAGATCGCGACAATGGAAAGAGATATGCTGACCTCGTCGAGGACGAGGACTTCCTCGGCAGCCACATACTACGTATCACGCAGGATCAAAATGCCAAAGAGAATAACATACGTGAAAGCCGCAGCAAGGCGAAAACATATTCTACCGTCAACAACAAATTCGTGATAATTAAAGAGAACACCGTTTACAGCAACAAAGGCTTCAAGTCGGTAGCACAGGCCCAACTGCTGCACGATCAGCTGTATCATTCCCCGGCTAATGACCAGCAGCAGTGGCTTATCTTTCACATTTCGAGGCCATTGACTGGCTCCTATGAGAGACTCCATGCTCCTAAGCCCATGCTAACTCCCAGTTCACATGGCGAGTCTTCGATGGCGGGCACGGCAGACGGAGCACTGCAGCCGAAGAAGAAAGATATCCAGACGTTTAACGATCTCTTGAATAACTTTCCTGTAATAGCTAAACAGATGCAACCAGGATTGGAAAGACTGTTCAACGAGTTCGGGAAAGAGCTAGGCAAACCACTTCCTCCGCCCCCTTCGCGATCGCCTTCACTGAATCTTTCCATCTCGCTTTCGGCACCATCACCATCAGCAATAAGCTCATTGTCCGATGATGTATCAGTCAGATTCAATTCTCCTATCAGCCACTTGTCAGACAACGGTACAGCATCAGGTGCCTTTGAGGATATGTCTAGATCAAACGGAAGCATCAGATCGCAACCTAGTTCGGCGGCATACTTTGAAGACGACGAAGATTTGATGAGAAGAGCTCTCGAGACAGCTGTCACAGCCGGCATTGACCTTTTTCAAGGAGTGGATAAGCAGCAGCTATCTTTGGTGGGTGCCACTACAGATCTCACAGGTCCGACAGTGGAGCGTCTGATTGAACGATACATAGCTGAGTCAGTGCATGACTCGCTAGTGTTCCCTCGATTGTGCGCGTTTCACCGAAGCGAAGACCACGACCTGGATCGAAAAATTCGCCAAATGGATTCCCTTGATGCGTCGCAGATCGGTATTGCTCTGGAAGAGGGCCAGCAAGCTAAAAGAGAGTTGTTGAGCCGCATTGACAAGGGTGTGCTGGTGTTTCGTAAAATGGGTGTGGCAGGCAGTCCTCAACAGATGCTGGACGTGCTTCTCGAGACGCAAAAAGTCGTATCTGAACCTCAGGGCATCTCCGATCGAGAGAAACAAGCCGTGGCGATGACGGTGAATGCAGATGTCCTTGTCTCGCTGATCCTCATTGTTATCATTAGATCGCAAGTTCGACAGCTGCAGTCGCGACTCTCGTACATGCAAAAGTTCATCTTCATCGACGACGTCGAGAGTGGGGAGATTGGTTACACCCTCAGTACTCTCGAAGCTGTGCTAGCTTATCTGGCGACCGACGCGGGCGGTCTGAGAAAAGCATCGAAACAAAATCAACTTCTGTGGAGTGCTGTGAAGTCAGGTCACATTGAAGAGATTCGAAACATATTCGAGGGGTCAAACCATGCTGTGCTAGTTGAGGAGCCGATTGAAATTGAGCCAGTGAAGCTCCGTCCAAATTTGTCCCGAACTTCTACACGATCCAACCTTTCCGTGCATATTCTGCCTAACGGGATTTTAGGCGAGGATAGCCATGAAGATGGTAATTTGGCTCATGTGTTTCCATTTCAAACATCCCATAGCTCGATCGCTTCGGAGCGCAAGAAAAAGAAACGTGTCAAAATGGATGTTAGAAGTATGTCTATTTCCTCGTCGATGTCAATGCTATCACGAGCGACGACCTTTGAGAGCACCTTAAACGGAATCGAAGGTGATACCTCTATTTCAAGCTTGGCTCAGACACAAGATGCTACTGGCAATTCAGTTCTAATGATGGCTGTCGAAGCTCAAAAGCGAAAATCCCTAAGCTATCTCCTCAGCTTGCATGAATATTATCCACCCAATATCGTTCTTGATGACGTGAGTTCAGAGGGAACCACTCTATTGAGTGCAGCTATACAGCTATCGAATACTGAATTAGCAGATATCATTCTAGCTTATGTCGAACAGAACCTTGAGTTGTCAAAGTTTGAGGAATATCTGGCTCGCCAGGATGAGCGTGGCAGGTCAAGTGCTCACTACATTTTTAACACACCCAAACTCATTCAGAGGCTTGCTCCGCGGCTGCCATGGAGGCTCAAGGACAAGATTGGTCATACCCCATTGTTCGCTATTTGCCGCAGCTACGACCATGAGAATTATGCTGGTATGGTATCTGATGCTCTTTTGGCCGCGAAGAATGCACAAGAGGACGGCAAAGCCTTGAGTCTGGAAGACCATACCGACAACAAGGGGAACACAATTCTGCACATCTTGAATGACCCCCTAATCATTCATCGTGTTTTGCATTATTGCGATCTCGATCCTAACAGCATGAACGATAGGAAGTTTACCCCGTTAATGCTAGCAAGCAAATATGGTCGCATTGATATTGTCCGTATATTTTTTGGCGATCCGAGGGTGGATCTTTACTTGCGAGAAGCTCGTGGTTTGACAGCAGTAGAACTGGCAAAGGACGATGAAGTGCGGAACCGTATCGACGATTTGACATTGTTTTCCGATTCGGCAACATCACAAGCTCCGGACGCAACTGGGCGGATCACGTCCATTGTGAGGTCTTTCTTTGTGGAAGATGGCACAACAAGATATATCATCAAGTCCGGTATGCCTCATAATGACAGTGCGAGCAACACCTATACTATCACCACGAGTCGTAGGTCGTTATCAGACTTCACCAATCTTGTCAGATGGCTTTCCCAAGATCATCCTGCATCATACATGCCAGCACTAGCGACGAATCACTTTCGGTCTGCATTTCAAATTCATTCGCGCCCCTCGAAGGCTGTTTTACTTGACACGCAAATCCAGCTAGACCGATTCCTCAAGGTTTTAATGACGCATCCTACATTCTCGACTCATGAACTCTTGTGGGAATTCTTTCTCGTCCCCGATATGCAACCAGATCAAATCGAAGCACGATCAACGCTCAAAGCCGAACTCCTCCGTGAGAAAATAGCCGACGATTACGATCCTCTTACCTCGAAACTCGACCTCACAGATGTAGACTCTGTGGTATCGCATTCACGCGATGTAATCCGACGGCTCAACGTCAACGCCCGGAACATAGTCCGAAAAGGCCACGTCTATCACCAAGCCACCCTCGATCTTGCCGAATCATTCACCTTAACCGCCAACATAGTCCTCACGCTCGGCCCGCCATCAACAACCCTTCCCCAAGCACACGTAGACGCCTTCATCCGTTACAGCGCCCTCCTACACACCGAACCCCCCTCATCCCCCCTCTTCGCCTACATCTCAGCCCTAGCATCCTTCCAAACCACAATCGCCGCCATCCAAACCGCCTTGAGTCGCCCAACATCCCTAGCAAACCAAATCCACCTCGCCCAAAAAGCACTAGAAAAACACCGCTCCTCCCTCGCAACAAACTCCCTCCCGAGAAGAGGCCCATTCAACATAAACCTCCCTGGCATGGAAGAATCCCGTCTCCGCTCCATGAGAGATACAGAACGACAAATTATTGATGCGGAGGTCGAGATTGAGACAAGGGGAAAGGAATTGAGATATGCGCAGGAGGTTGTGCTAGGTGAGTTGGCAGGGTGGACTAGTTGGAGAGAGGAGTGGGGGAGGAATGAGATTAAGAGGTTTGCGAAGGGGATGGTGATTCGGGAGAGGGAGAGGTTGAGGGGTATGCAAAGGGTTTTGGGGAATTTGAGGAAGGCTGATGCATGAGCCTTACGGATGTGGAGCATCGCTTGAGTAGAGTAGGAGGAGTGTGGCATGACAATGTTCGTGCGTGTAGGACGTTCCGGTCGTGAGAACTTGGACGGGATAAGGGACAGGATAGACATATAATAGATTCCGAATGGATACCTAATTTAGGTTCTTTTGTCCTAGAGATGAGTACATAGTGAGTACTTACCCCCTCATGAATAGGTATAGCGAACACCTACAGTACTATACTATTTACAGTTCGCAATATCTCAGGCGTTAACGCCGGACTATCCGCTACAACATACAGTACTGTACATGCTAAACACAGCAGCAGAAAAGACGCGCTTGGAAACTCACAACTGTGATGCATCCGGCGTGGCGATTCAGCGTGTTGTGATGTTACCACTCTTCCTGCACCGCCATCATGAGATTGATGGGTGGGTAGGTAGGCTCTACCTGATTACTGTTTGCCGCGAGATGTCGCTCGATCTAATTTGAATTGGTAGAGTGACACGATAACAACAGTAGTGATAAGGACATTACGGTACGTAGATGGAGATAGATCTGTACGTATTGTTTGCACACGAATATATGTATATACTGTTCTTGCGATACCCACGTCAAACTTCTAACAGTACTGTATGCAGTAATCCGGTAGCGGCTGTAGGAACGGCTGGTACATTCAAAGCCGTGTTGACGAGCACTGCTGTAGAATTCCTCGATAATCGATAGCCCCGTTCCTGAGTTCGTCATCTTTCTAAACCAAGCGAAGCAGGACAAGCACCACGAGACGAAATATGTTGACTGGTTCAAGTATTGTTGCAGGTGAACTTGGATGAGCACTTGTGGCTACTGTTGTTGCTGTAGAAGGCGCTGAGGTTGTGGCGCTGGATGACATATAGCTAGACGATGAGGAAGGGGCTGCAACGGAAGCCAGGGCTGAAGTAGAAGTAGGCGTGGACTGAGATTGGGATGCTGACGACACCGCAGCAAGTCCAAGAGTGTCCCAATCGCTTTGCCAGGATGAGCCATCCCATGCTTTATGTTGCATTCCATCCGAACTGATAGCAAAGACGTCTAAACGATTAACGGCCCGCGAAGCCACTCGCACATCCGAGAACGAACCCCCGAGCGATTCCCATCCATTGGACCAGACCATTCCGTTCCACGCCTTGTGGTACACGGCATTGTCAGAACCAATTCCAAACAGATCAATCCTGTTGTTCCCCCAGCATACTGCTGCCGGCGAATTCCCGGTCTTGAAGCCACCGCCTAAATCCTCCCATTCCTTGGACCATGCTGTTCCATTCCAGGCTTGGTGATACATAGCGTAGTCGGTACCGATGCCAAAGACGTCGAGCCGGTTCGGACCCCAAGACGTCGCGATTGGTGCACTGGTGAAGATACCGCCGTGTGGTTCCCAGTATGTCTGCCATGCCGATCCATTCCACGAATTGTGAAACAATGAATAGTCAGTACCCAGCCCAAAGACATCGAGACGGTTCTTGCCCCACGATACCGCTGTCGGAGCACTGGTGAAGATTCCTCCTAGAGAAGCCCACGAACTTTGCCAGCTGGTGCCGTCCCAAAAGTTGTGATACATGGCATAATCAGTCCCCAAGCCGAATACGTCTAGACGATTAGCACTCCACGAGACAGCGGCGAGCTCGCTGGTGAAGCCACCTCCCAGAGAATCAAAGTTCGCTTGCCACCCATTAGACGGATTCCAAGATGTATGATAAGCCGCACTGTCAGTACCTCGGCCAAATACATCTAATCGGTTAGCAGCCCAGCTGACGGCTGAAACCGGACTTGTGAAGATTCCCCCATGATCCTCCCATGCGCTCTGCCAGGAGTTTCCATTCCAATAGTTATGTTGTAGCTTCCCGCTACTACCCAGCTCGAAAACATCTAGTCTGTTGGCACTCCAAGCGACAGCCGCAAAAGAGGCTACTTGAAGAATCGTAGGCATGATTGTTGCTCAATTCCTGCACAAGGCTGACTGACTGACTGCTCCTCAAGTTGTTGACCACTTCCAGATTTGTAATGGATTGGAAACAGATCGACACTGGAGGAGAGGAGGGAACGTACAATGTAGTTAGTCACATCTCGCGAAAGGCTGAAAATCAATTGTCGAGTAAAAATGTTGACTTAAATCCTCCATGGGGCGATGAGACAATTGTGCTTGGCTGTAGCCCGGCCGATTCGAGCTTCGGTTGTACCTAGCATTCAGGTAAAAGGTTCATTTGTGAGCGATTCGACCACACGAATACCAAACCCCTTCGTTTACAAGGATCTGCTACTGCTTAGAAAATTATCATTGGTGACAACAAATGTTCATGCGAAGTGGTATGCATCCTGGCCTCGTACGCTGATGCATTTGGGGGCCGAAGTACAGGTTCTGATCAAACAGTCACGGCATCGTATCGAGTACGAGCCGTCCCTCCACATCGTGAGGGGGCAGGCTTGACATCTAGCGAATTCTTTGTTGCCTAGGTGTGAGGATGACTAGGTAAGTCCTGGACAGTGCATAGTGCCAAGTAGGATTCATGTCCAAGGCGGCATCAACAGTGCCTTCGGATTGGTCGATTAGCCGAACATGGTGTACGAGTGGGGCCAAGACATTTGACATCTGAGCGTCGGGCGATTTACCGTGCATTAGATAAACCTTACCCAAGTAAATATTGAAATCAGCACAGTTCCAAGATGGACAGACGATATCACACACAACGGTAATTTCTGAGGGGCTCAGATATCAGATGTTATGGTCCTAATAGTATCTTAATGTTGAGCGATCTTTCGTTGCGGTGTGTGAGAACTAAGTACTATTCGTGGCACCAAACAAAGAGCACAGGTTCGACTGGTCGACAAATTCATACGCGTTGCGTCAAAGCTACTGGTCGTTGTTTCGTTTCGAAGTGATGCAGAGTTTGTGGATGAGATAGACATAGATCGCCAACTAAATGCTTAAGAAGGCGAGAGTGCAATCGGAGCGAAGATTGGAACCGAAGGAGAACGCAGCTGTGTGAAACATTGATCATTGAGTGATTGAGCATTTGAAAGGTTATCTGTTATTCAGACGAATCGTTTGCAGCAGAGTTGGACAAAGTTGCGATCTTCTCGTCGAAGTCTGCGATTGCTTCCTTCGCTCGCTCGCGTATGTTCTTTTGTGCTCCGCTATGGCTCTCTGCAATTGCTACCAGTGGCTCTCGAAACAAGGCGATAGTGCTTTCTGTCGATCGACCACCATCATCATCATCAACTACGGCTTCGCTTTCTGCCTCGAGCGCTGACAAAGATCCGAATAGTTCGTCAACCCAAATATCGAGAATATGCAATCGTAGACCATTTGGGATTTTTGGGTCTTTTGGATTCAGAGGTCCGACAGTGCGTAATGTGGTTAGGATTGAGGTCGCTTTCCTTGACTTCGAGACTTCCGCGTCAACTGTACTGGCCCGCTTGCGGGAAACGGTCTTCTTTGATGCCTTAATTTGGCCCTGATTGACATTCTGCTGCGGCTTGAAGCAGATCCGAAACAGCTGTTGCATGACGAACCGAACAAGGAGCAGATACTTGTTCATCCTATGCGAGTCTATGCTAGCCCACTCGCGTGTTATGGTTTCGTGAAAAGCAGTGTGGTAAGGCTCTAGCCACTGGTCTAGTTGATGCTCGCTATCGTGATCGGAGGCTGCTGCGAGTTCGTCGTCTTTCCGGGCAATGGTTGCAAACGTGCCAGCAATTTCCCGAAGCAGATTCTGTACCGAGAGAGCATTCTTGGAATCGTGCATGTATACTGCGACGTGAAACCCTCGCCAGAGCTGTAGACATTCAGTCTTGGTCAAGGTATGCTTTGCTGAACGAGTGTCTAGGTGAGATAAAATTGCCGTGACTGTTTTGCGGCGGATTGAAGGATCTGTAAAGACACTCGTTAGCCGGTTCTGCTCATCCAAGTGTGTGCTGCGAGAAAAGACGTAGAAGTGGTAGAGGCGAGTAATGGCTGTATCCCTCTATGCGTCGCTCATCATGCTTACCACTGCTATCCAAGCCCTTTACTGACGGTAAGTCGTTTTGCTCATTCTGACCTGCACCGACACTACTTTCTGGTTCCGTAGGCGCGATTACTGCTTTTGGATTCTTTGCTTTGCTAATACCAGTTTGTGCTTTCGATGCTTTCACCCGCCGCTCGCTCTCTGGGGGCGACAACTTGCGTCTCTTCGATGCTCGGTCTGTTGACATATTCGTGAGTTCGTGCTTGATGTGCCGGTCAACGCTAGCGTAACAGAGGAGTTCAAATTTCAAATCTAGATCGTAGTGCTTCAAGCGTAATGCTAAGATTATTGGAATGAGCTATCGACAACGGTGAGATTTCTGGAATTTTATTTTTCTTGATACAGAATTGAATTGACCAATTGGAGGTATGCGTGCAGATCATCTTGACTAAGCCTTAAGAGCACTAGCGGCAGCTCTAACGGACGCGTTGAATGTTACGCGTTGACTCCTACACTTCTCAACTGTTGGTCAATTGTCAACACTCCTCGACCGCTTGATCAGCTGCTGATGAACCTACACATGACAGTCAACCTCCTTCCAACCGTGCTTCAGCACATGAATTCCGGCACTGATACAAAGGGTGGACGACCAACATTATCTGCAGTGTAGCTCTCCCCAAACGTGCCGCTCGTGGGAGAGTTCTAGGACTTTATATCGCAGCACTAACTGTCAACGGTACCAAAAATCAAGCGCTGTAAAGTGATATCTCGATGCAGGCCTAAAGATGTGGTTGACGCTTGGGCAAAAATGCAAAAAGGCAGGTCAGCAAGCTCTTTCAAGCTCTACTACCTTTAGGGAAGATCGACAGGTCATAAACAACTACCTATATTGAACACCCAGCCGGTGATGTTGATCAGCAACTAACTCGTACATCTTTTCGTTAAGTTAAAGTCAGCGGGTGACAGTAACCACTAGGTCATATGGACGTTGATCAGCAGCTAATTCGTACGAACGCTTGATGTTGTTTGTTGACTAAAACTCTCGTTTGATATACTATAACCCTTCGCTCTGCCGTCATGCAGCTGGAATCGCAAACGGGAAGCAGCGTATCACCTTCACCACGTACGCATTATGCCGTTGCGCTGTCAACTAGTTGTGAAAAGTAATGTGTGAGTGCTCGCTATGCTATGGATAGATCAGAGGAATTCGTTTCGGAAAATGTACTTCTTTGCAATGGTGCTTCTTACTGATGAACCATGATCATTGGATTGGCTATTTCCTATACTCGAGCCTCGCTCTACATCAGGTGTTCCTTCTGCCAACTTCTCGTTCTTCACCAGTAACGTCTACTAGCTCAATCTTTGCGTCCCTCAATTGTAGTGGTGGCACCGTGCAGCACGGGAACTAAGAAGAGCGGCGGAGCAGGCTTCGACGAAAAGATTCGATCAGCATTGGAATAGCGCTGAAGCAGATGATGCTTAGGAGTTGTGGTGGCCATGCCTCCAGTCTAGAGATATCAATTCATACCGAAAACGAGGCTGACAGTCAACCGCTTGCTGCTTTTCACATCAATTACTAATACCTCATTCTTCAACACGATGCCTAGGAGAGGTCGGATCAACGCAAAAGAGCATCGCGTATAGTGCTGGTACGGAATAGAATCTAGGCCGTTTCGGAAGAATGTGCAGACTCCAGCAACGTTCAGTCTTAAGGCCTCAGTCTCTGTGGGTCACGAGGGAATGGCGTAGCTTGACGAACGTTGTCAAGTCCCAAGAAAAATTGCACAATTCTGTTCAGGCCTAGACCACCACCAGCGTGTGGCCGGCAGCCTTGTCGGAATGAATTGACGTAATCGACAAATCCATCTGATGTTGGATCGACCCCCTTCGCGCGCATAGCTTCTTCAAGTTCATCGGCGTCGTTTATACGTTGGGCACCAGACATGATCTCCTCCCCGCGCATGAAGAAATCATAAGAATTCGAGAGGTTCGGATTTGTCGGGTGGCGTTTTGTGTAGAATGGCCGCACAGCCATTGGAAACTCGTCGAGCACATAGAAGTCGGTTTCGTACTTTTCACGAATGATCTTGCCTAATTGTTTTTCCATGGCTGTGGTTAGATCAGTTTCGAAAGCATCCTGCGCAGATGTGTCGACACCGGCATCTTTCAGGAGTTTCACGCCATCGAGATATTTCAGACGCAAGGCTTTGCCGTCTTTGACCTTGAAATCGCCGGCTTTGGGAAAGTATTTCTGGATTACAGTGAGTTCGTCCTTGTAACGGGATAAAAGTTCGGTGACCATATACACGATTAGCTTTTCGGCAAAATCGAGGACTTCGTGGTAGTGGGTGTTGAAGACCATTTCAAAATCAAGGCCGGTAAACTGCCAAGGTTAGCTGGAGCTCTGGACATGGAAAGCCAAGAGTAGAACTCACTTCTGTCAGATGTCGATGAGTGTTACTCTTCTCGGCTCGAAAAACAGGACCAATCTCGAAAACGGATTCACAATCTCCTGCAATGAGCATCTGCTTGTAGAACTGTGGACTTTGTGTGAGGTACGCCTTCTTGCCAAAATAGTTTGAAACCTCAAAGACATCACTCCCACCTTCTGTAGCTGCACCGACCAGCTTCGCAGTATTGTATTTTCTTGAACCGCTCTTCCGCATGTATTCCTCGAATAGTCCTTCCACAGCACTGGAAATGGTAAAAATTGCTTGATTGCACTCGGATTGCATATCAATGACTCTATTGTCGAGACGGACCTTCAGAGACACAATCGGAGCACCAGAAGCATCAGTGGCATCCTCTTCAACAAATTCTGGTGGTGGTCTCTCGATGTCCTTTGGCTGTACTGGCAGCATCTGCATGGCGGGCGAGATGAGGTAGATCTTCTTGATGTGTAACTCGAAGTCTTTGATGGTAGCGGACTCAACCGGAGCAGGCGTCTTCTTAACCAATGCCGTGACTTGCACGAATGAGTTGATGTTGACAGATATCGCCCACTTGACCATTTGCTTCGAGACCTCGTCGCCAACAGCTATGACTGACTGGATAGTCTTGCCTTGCTGACGAAGCATGAGGAATGCGAGCTTAGCCGACTGACCTCTGCTGTTATGTACCCTTACTATGACATTGATAGTCTGATTGGCGTGTTCGTCTGCGACATTCTTGAGGTGAGTAATCTCAACAGCATTGTCGGTGGGTAAGGGACCGTAGTTGTCTTTTGCATTATCGTCATCGGCGGACGCCTGTTGCTGAGCTCGCTTCTCGTCCTCGGCTTTCTTGACCGCAGCCTTTTTCGCAGCCTTTTCGGCGTCCTTTTGTGCTTTCTTCAGAGCATTCTTAGAGGGTGCTCCATCGGAAGGAGTATTTGGATTGTCTTTCGCATGTACTGGCAACGATGCCTCGGGATTCGACATTGTTGATGATTGTGTCTCGTTTATCTTTATGGTTTGAGTAGGTCTACCTTACCACACGAACTTGACGTTTCGACGTATGTTCAACGATTTTGCAAGTGATTGTTGACTCCTACAAAAATGTGGTGCGGGGTGGAACGGTTAGTGGAGAGACATTCAGGCCACTAGTAAACATTTGTGCCTGACGATCATGAAGCTCCAGCATTTTTGTCCGCAGATGCATGCATGAAAGAGCCGCATGCGGGCATCGAATCGGAGCTCAACTCAACCTACCCATAATGAAGTGAATCAAGCAAACCAGCAATTAGGCAATATCGACGTTTGTTCGAGGTCAGAGATCTCTAACGAGAGCTGCACTGATGGGATTAATGGTGTACAAACGAAAGAAAATAGCAGTTGAGCGTCGGCAATCACGGTGAAATAGACTGCCAGCCTCGCAAGCAAGTTTGAAAGCCTCGCGGGTGACTCGAGAGCAACAGCAGGTTTTTGTAAAACATAATTTTGCAATACAATGCACACATTAGTCGGTACGAGCCCAGCATGGCCAAAAAGAAGAAGTCGCAGGCCCCTGCTGCTACTGTAGAGACGGATGTGGCAGTTCAAAGCAACGAGCCTGCCAGTAAACCCGACCCCAAAACCAAAGTCGAAAGCCAGCCACAGGAAGTGCAGTCTACTCCGACTTTGGTTATCTGTCGCAACAAGTATGTTTGCCGGAAATCTCGCCTTCAGCACTGTGTAATGCCTTATTACCGAGCTGACGTCGTCGTAGACATTGGCGATATATATCCTCATATCACGGACCGTGGTTGAACCTCCCTCCCGAAGTCCTCGAGAGCTTGGCATACAGCAATTTCTATTCTCCCAGTCCTCGGCCAATTGATCCGGCCGTCTTCTTCGATCTTGTGAAGATCAGGCGTCTCATCGACGATGCCACGAGTTTGGCCGTTAGAGCCGCCAACGGCACCACTGCTGCGTCTCTCACCAACTCGCTGAATTCCAGTAACGGTTACCTAAATGGTACAGATGCTGAAATACTTGGTATAGGCGCGTCAAGAGGTGGAGGAGGTAATGCGAAACTGAGTCGGGAGAGGAAGTTTCGTATGCGCGAACATGCAACTTCGAAATTATCCCACGCATATGCTCTGGATGAGATTGCTGCCAGTGTAGCTACTATGCAGTCAGCTTCGGCATTGGAAGAGGTCGCCAAACATGTGTTACAACGAGATGAGCGTGACCCGGATGCACAATACGTACACTTCTTTCATGAGAAGATACCTTCAAGAGCTATGGCGGAGTCAACTCCTCTGACACCACTGACCGATATTATCCAGCAGAGACCGACAGACGCTGCCCCCTATAGGACAAGGGCAGTAACGAGGATCTTCAAAGAGGATTATCTTGGCTCAGCGCGAGACTTGACCGAGGGTTTGGCTATACATCGTCTTTACCATGTAGACCGTCGCAACGAGCAGAAAGAGCTGATACTGGCCAACGAAGCTGCAAAATTGCCTCGTGAGGCCAAGATCGATGAGAAGGATCAACCAAGCAGCATGGAACCTCAGCTGCTATTCCACAGGGCGGGCGTCTATCTGACTTTGGCATGTCAACACATAGTTGCTGTCCTGAAGCGCTTCGACCACCCAACTACAAATAGGAATGCTGATGGACTACAAGAACCGCCACCTGAAAGTCCTCACCTGAAGGAGGAAGTTCGAGCTCGCATGGAAGCGCGAAAACTTGTTCGCACATATGCTAAGCGTGCTCTGAGAGATTACACCGCCTTCCTTTCCCACTTTGACTACACGCCTGGTTTATCTGCAGAGTTTACTCAAGCATTTCTCGACAAGGTTGCTGCCATGACAAATACACATTCAGCTGGTACTGGTTCCAGAAGCCAGCGTCTCCTGGACATCGACTCCCACACCCATAACGGCATTTCTGAAGCGCTTGTAAAGTATGAGCATCGCCGCAACCGTAATCAGAACCAGCAGGATAACTTGCCACAAATCCCTAAGCCATCAATCTACAAAGTCAGCGAGCTCTTCAACCCAGTACCTCCTCCAGATCTGCCACCATACCCGGCTACTGCTGAAACAGCTGAAGCCAGGTCTCATGCTATCTTCTCTCTACCTGACTTCTCCGAGGCAGTAACGTACCACCCACTCATCATGGACGTTCTTCATTCTCTTCTTCTTTGTCACTGTCTTGTTCAAACATCAGTCAAAGAACATCAACGGCACGCTTACATGGCGGCCCGGATCGCTCGAGTCTGTGACGGATACCCAATCTTTTTGGCAGCCAGAAGTCCTGCACGAGCTGATTGGATTGAGGTTCTTCGCAAGACTAGAAACTGGTTAGGTCTAGAACAAACCTGGGAACAGCTTTGCATGCCCACATCTCAGCACGACAGGCGTAGGCGCGGTTCACAGAAAGAGAATAGCACAGTTGTCAGCAAGGATAAAGGAGCGTCTACAGCAGAGAGCAAAGAAGATAAACTAGAGCGCATCAAACGTGACGCCATTCGAGAAGCACTCGCCGATGAAAGAGTCGTCGACGAAGAAACCTTCCGCGCCAGCGTTCGAGCCCGCGAAGCACGAGCAATCGCCGCAGAAGACGAAGAAATGCGAAAGGAATACCACAACATATCTCCTTCACCACCAACCAACGGCACATCACCAATCGCCGCACCCACTCACACCAAAACAACAACAAAAAGCAGCCCATCAACCAAACCACGAAAACCTCCACCCCAAGACGAGTCCTCCACCACTCTAAAACCACACGACTACCCCATCACAACAGAACGAGCAGAAATAATAGCCCGCTGGATCCGCGAAGCACCTCCACCCGGCAGCAGTTCTAGCGACAGCAGCACCAGCAGCACGAAACGAACCAGCGGCAAAAAGTCACAAGCACGCTCTCTCAGAAAACAAGCTAGCGACATGAGCGCCATAAGCGCCGTAAGTGGTCTGAGCAGCACCAGTATAGCTAGTGTGGATAGCGAAGCAACGACGTGTGGAGGTTTAGATCGGAGTATTGAGAGCTTGAGCTTGGATGTGCTTGACTGACTGATCGATTGAGTGATCAGACGGATTTGATGGGAAGGCTGGTGTAGCCTATAGCTATGACTATCATTATTGCGTACATCTGAATCAACTAGGTCTTCGTACTTTAGGCGACCATCCTTCCTCATTCTCAGCTCCATGTCTCTCATTATACTTATGTATGTAGTTGATATGGTGCAGTGGTACGCGGACACAGCATCAGTTCTGAGGAGGTTGTCCCTGCCAACTTACCTTGCTTACTCTGGGTAATACACCCGTTATCTAAGCTATCTAGATCCTCTACAACAGACACCCCGTTATCGCTTTCAGCTTTCCCTACGTATGTACCTACCTACCGATATACTGTACGTATACTCCTTCCTTCAAGTACCTAAACACAGTACGTAGTAATGAGAAACCATACCGCCTTGGGTACGTATACTTGTATCTATCTACGCACATTAAAAACCTGCTCGCCTACGTATCTACGTACTGTACTAACCTATACCTACGTACCTACACAGCCGTCTATAATTCAATAGGCCTCCCTGTCTTTATTCGTGACACACTAATATCTGCGTACTGTACGTACTCAATCATCCGAACATTCTACTAATTCTACCTATAGCCCTCCCCTCCCTCCCTTCCTTGCCCTGTTGGTAGCCGTAACCGTGATAGTAACACATAGCTCCATGTATCACAGATAACAGCTCTTTCAAGCCCATGTTGTACTGTACTGTACCGTCAGTACGCAGTATCACCGGAACCTACATACTTAACCTCTCTTTCTTTCTATAACGTCTGGTCTTATTGTTGTCAGCGTGATGGGACGGTTTAGTGGGGACGGAGATACGGGGTAGATGGATGGTTATGGGAGGTCTGGGTATTGGTTTGTTGGGCTGGTTGGGCTGTCATTTGCTGATGTATATACTCCCTCACGCGTATATTGCAGTGCAGTGCGTATTATAGTTTGGAATTGTAGTCATGTGTGGAAACACGTACGCTTGGGCTTGTGCTTATGTAAATACTTATAGAACTGTTATATGTAAGTATAAGATATAAGTGAAAAACCCAGGAACCACGGAACTGTGCATATACTGGCACGACGACGTTTTCCGGTGCAACGAAGACAGTATGTATATACACACATGCATGTACATATAAGTTTTATGTATGCAAGAACATCGTACTCCAACACAAGCTACGTACTCTACCACCATCTCTCATATCCTCATGTTTTCATATGTCATCTCCAGAACACAGTGCCCTCCATCAACCGCCTCGCAGTCCGAAAAACAGTCGCTGACTCCAGCTCTCCACCACTACTAAACGTAGCTTCAACAGCCAATTTGCCACTCGCATGTCCTAGCGTGATACCGCCCGCAGGATCAACGAGTGTATCAGCGACGCACTGCTGCACCACTGATCCAGGAATTCTAGCT
>Ga0181467_100287_pt1 | contig 22466 bp, 23 predicted proteins | sample InSIn5gowninarea_2_FD_119079 | JGI IMG/M metagenome (GOLD analysis project Ga0181467, IMG submission 119079) | Clean room microbial communities from NASA Spacecraft Assembly Facility at Jet Propulsion Laboratory, Pasadena, California, USA -... ... | reverse complement strand
CGTTCATGGAAAATTAAGTGACATCAAACGTACATATGAGAAACGTAAACTCCATATTCGCGCGGATTTTCCGCTATCGTTTTTGAAAGAAGTCGATGGCGTGCTGGAAATGACCGCTGGCGCCGAGGAGACGACGCTTGCGATTCGTGATGAAACGGTAGCAAAAGCCGTCTTCGCCCGGCTTCAGGCGCTCGGTTATGTGCGCCATTTTTCCGTAGAAGAGCCAACGCTGCATGACATTTTCGTTGAGAAGGTGGGCCGAACGTATGCGTAAAATGTTAATCGTGCTCGCCCATACCTATTGGACAAAAATCAAATCGAAAACGTTTATGCTCACGACATTGATGATGGCTGTGTTTATGCTCGTGTTTTTGAATTTGAACAATATCATCCAGTTTTTTGACGGGGATGCATCAGAGCAAACATATGCGGTGCTCATTATCGATGAAAGTAACAACCTTTATGAGCCGTTGGCAGATGAAATAGAGAGCGGAAGCGGCCAAATTATGGCCGATGAGGCCTCGCAAGAAGAGGAAGACGCAGCTGAGGAAGCTGTTATGGAAGGGCAATATGATGCTTATTTGCATGTGGACGGGCAGACGGATGACATTGAGGGCCATTTTTATGCGCCAACGATCAATGAAACGTATCTTCCTTCTCAACTTCAATCCGCTCTGCAAAACGTAAGGGAAGAGCAAATTGCGGCTGCTTTGCAAATTGAAGAAGGAGAACTGGAAGCGTTGAATGCACCCGCGCCATTCGGACAAACAGCGTTAGATGAGACCGCGCGATCGGAAGCAGAACTAAATCAGGCGCGTTTACTCGTAAATATTTTGCTGTTTCTCATCTATTTTTCTGTCCTTTTTCTTGGTAATATGATTGCTTCGGAAGTTGCTACCGAAAAATCATCAAGGGTGATGGAACTGTTAATCTCGAGCGCTTCTCCCGTTCAACAAATGTTTGGGAAGATCATTGGTGTCGGTTTGATCGGACTTACGCAATATACACTGATTTTTATGGTTGCAGTCGTTTCGTTTGCCCAATTCGTCGGAACAGAAGCGACTCCGGAAGCAGGCGAGATGATCGAGCAACAGGAGCTGTTTGCGATGGACGGCCCGGTTTTTTCATTAGAGTTGTTTTTGTTTGCGTTTTTGTTTTTTATCCTTGGGTATTTGCTGTACGCGACCCTTGCAGCTATGCTTGGATCCGTCGTTACGCGCATTGAAGACGTGGGTCAGGCGGTAGGGCCGATGAATATGCTCGTCATCTTGGCGCTCATGATCTCCGTTTTTAGCATGGGAAACCCGGGTGCAACGATTGTAACCATCACCTCTTATATTCCGTTTTTTACGCCAATGATCATGTTTTTGCGCGTCGGGATGGGGGAAGCGGCCATCTGGGAAGTGCTTCTCTCGGCAGGAATCATGGTTGTTACGATTGCGTTGTTAACGGTTATCGCTGCGAAAGTATACCGCGGCGGCGTGCTGTTGTATAACCAGACCCGTATGTGGAAGAGCTTGAAGCAAGCGGTATTGCTATCAAGAAAAACACCCCGATGACGGGTTGAGATAATGATGATTTGGTTAAGATGAAAATAACAGAATGCCAAAGGGGGTGCCGGGAAAGATGATGCTTGAATTTGTGACAGATATGAATTGGATTTACGTGATGGTAATGCTGTCCAGCCTAGCGGTGATCGGTTTTCACAGCCATCTTCGCTACGTATCCCCAATGCAGTTGATGACAGGGCAGTGGCAACAAGGCCAGGAAAAACACGTGAATATTTTTCTTTCCCAAGCGCCCGTCCCAGCGGTCCCCCGCGTACAACAAAAAATCCCTGCGTTTAACGATCGAGGCCATGATGATGACGATGAAGCATCCGATCCTCCTCTATATTACGTTCACCATTCCAATATAAGGAGGATCTTTTTTGAAAAAAAAGCATATCGCCGGATTATTCGTCATCGTAATGCTAGGGGCCTTGCTTGGCGGTTGCGGGATGGACCGCGCGCCCATTACTTCGGAAAGCGAGGGCATCTGGGATCACTTTTTTGTTTTTCCGTTGTCTTGGTTAATTATACAAACCGCTGAATTGATGCAAGGAAGTTATGGCCTGGCGATTATGGTTATGACGGTCGCCATCAGGCTTTTGTTACTCCCGTTATTTTTAAAACAACATAAAAGCAGTAAAGCGATGCAAAAACTCCGTCCCGAGATTGAGCAGTTGAGAACGCAATATGATATGAAAAATCCTGAAGATCAGAAAAAAATGCAACAGGAAATGATGAGTCTCTACCAAAAAAGCGGGGTGAATCCGCTCGCGGGCTGCTTGCCGATGGTCATCCAAATGCCGATATTAATGGCTTTTTATTTCGCGATTGTCCGCACAGAAGAAATCGCGACACACAGTTTTCTATGGATGGACCTCGGCAACCCTGACCCGTACATGATCATGCCTTTGCTTGCCGGTTTCGCCATGTTTTTGCAAATGCAATTAAGCACCCGAAACATGACTTCAGAAGTCGCCGGTCAAATGAAGATCATGCTTTATATCATGCCGGTTATGATCGTCGGTGCGGGGTTTGCACTCCCTTCGGCGTTGTCGCTCTATTGGTTTACGGGGAGCATTTTCATGATGATACAAACATGGATCATCAACCGAAACGAACGCAAAGCAGAGCGCACAGAACAAACCGTCAGTGAGGCTGATTAGAAAAAGGACCCTGGCTTGGGGTCTTTTTTTTGCACCGTCCAGCCTCTGACCTCTCACATCTCACTTCCAAACTGAATACGTTATGTTGTAAAGGAGGTAGGCGCTTATCATGCAACGTAACGAGCAGATGTATCATCATTGTCTTCAACATATAGGAAGACATGTAAAGGCGGATATGGCGGATCAGCAAAGTTTTTACGGTTTTGTGGAAAACGTCGACGCAGAGAACGTATACTTGATAATCTTGGAAAGTGATAATGGAAACAATGGATATGACCATCATCAAGGAGGGTATGGCCACGGCCACCACGGGCACCATCCCGGGAATGACCACTATTATGGGCAAGGGAACCAGCTTCACGGACACGGTCACCAAGACGGACAGTGGAGCCATCATCACCCACAAATGGATCAACGCGTATTCGGCGGCTATGGATATGGTTATCCCGGCTACGGATACGGAGGTTACGGGGCACCCGGTTTTCAATGGAGAAGATTAGCATTGCCGCTAGCAGGATTGGCTGCAATCTCTCTCTTGTTTTAATCAATAACAAGACCTCATCCATAGCGGATGGGGTTTTTCTTTCTCTAACCTCCAATCTCTAAAATGGTTGGCATGAACGTAAATGATTGATAATATAAAGTGAAGCTACCTCTAAACGAAGAAATGAGTGATGATTGATGAGTTATACGATTTATCTTGTTGAGGATGAAGAGAACTTATCAGAGGCGCTACAGGCATATTTGGAAAAAGAAGGATGGACGGTGAAACTGTTTCAGGATGGCGATAAGGCGCAGGAAGCCGTAGAGGAAAGGCCACATTTATGGGTGCTTGACATTATGCTTCCGGGGACAGACGGTTATCAAATTTTAAAAACCATTCGCGGTGTCCAGGGAGATATTCCTGTTATTTTCATTTCTGCCAGAGACCAAGACTTAGACCGGGTGCTTGGATTGGAAATGGGGGGCGATGATTACATATCCAAGCCGTTTTTGCCTCAAGAACTGATTATTCGTGTCAAGAAATTGTTGACGCGTGTATATGGTTCCGAATCCGAGGAAAACAAGACGGTTGACTTAAATGATTATACGATCGATCCGGAGGCCCGAACGGTCATTGATGAACAAAATGACAGACAAATCGTTGATTTGACGACAAAAGAAATGGACTTGATTTTGTTATTGACGATCCAAGTAGGCAAAGCCCTTTCCCGCGAGGATATTATCGAGGAAGTATGGGGGGAGAATTATTACGGCTCTGAACGTGCCGTGGATGATGTCGTGCGGAGGGTACGAAAAAAGATGCCTCGCATCCACCTTGAAACATTATATGGGTATGGGTATAGGATTCTATCGTCATGATGCGAATGAATCTTACTCGGAGAATATGGTTATCTTTTCTTGCTTTGCTCGTTTTGGTCGGCTTATCGATGATCATTATTTATCCGATATCGATTCAAGGGACGCTAACCGAAGAAACCTATCGAATTATTGAACAACAGCAAAGGCAATTGGTCAATCCATTCAGCGAGCAATTTTCACCTCCGGATCCGGATGATGCGCTTATTGACCCTTCTTCACGGTCGGTGGGCCATATCTTTGTTGCCGATCAAGTGGCCGGTCCGGGTGTTGGGGAAGCAATACCGGAAGAACTGGAAGAGGCCTATCAAGAAATGTTTGCGCAAGCTTTTGCGCAAGAGTCGGAAACCGGTCGCTATGAATTCACATACCAAGATTCCACGGTGTTTTACGTCGTGACGCGTATTGATGCAAGTGAAGATGATGAGGTAGATGAGGCTTATTATATTTCCTTTATGTGGGATGCCTATCGTGATTCAATGGTTAATCAGCTTTGGGAGAATCTTGTTTATTTAATGCTGATCACGTCAGCGTTAAGTTTGCTTCCGGTCCTTTGGCTCACCCGTTATCTACGGAAGCCTTTGCGCTTGCTTGGAAATCATTTTGAGCAAATTGCAAAACGAAATTGGAAAGAGCCTTTTCATTGGGAAGGCGATGATGACTTTCAAAAACTATCGGATCAATTTGAGCTCATGCGCCAGAACTTGATCCGATACGATGAAGCCCAAAAAACGTTTATGCAACATGCATCCCATGAACTGAAGACACCGATCACAGTCGTGAAGACTTATGCGCAATCAGTGAAAGATGGCGTCCTTCCGAAAAACACAGTGGAAGAATCGATGGATGTCATTCTTCAGGAATCGGATCGCATGGATAAACGCGTGAGAGACATGCTTTATTTTACAAAGTTGGGGAATTTAAAGAAAGACACAATTAACCTTGAAGAATTATCGTTTGGGGCATTGGCCTATGAATTAGAGGAACGTTATCGACTGCAAAGGGATGACCTTGATTTCATCGTAGAAGGTGCGGCTATTCGCTTTCAAGGAGACCCTGAGCACATACAAATACTACTTGAAAACCTCATTGAAAATGCATTGCGTTATGCATTGAGCGTCATTTGGATCCGTGCGGAACAAACGGATCATGACGTGACGTTGATCGTAGAGAATGACGGGAAAGCCATTACCGAAGAAGATATGCAAACGATGTTTGAGCCTTTTCGAAAAGGAAATAAAGGTCAATTCGGACTCGGGCTTGCGATTGTCAAGCAAATTACCGAGCTGCATCGCGGACGCCACGGCGTCTTCAACGTAAATGGGCGAGTGTCCTTTCAAATGACCTTGCCGCGCAGAACCTAATAGGGAGGAGAGAAGGGCGAACATAAATTGAAAATTGTTTGCCTGCCGCAATATGGAAAAAGGAATTTATTATGCGAAAGCCGGCGATAAAATTGATCGCCATTTGCTCATTCGTCAAGCAATTCGAGGAATAGCCAGTAACGGAAAGCCGTTTTTAACGTTGCGATTATCGGACGATAGCGGCGATATTGAGGCAAAATTATGGGGGGTCAAGCCGGAAGACGAACAAATGTATACCGGAAAAACGATTGTGTATATCCGGGGAGAAGCCTTTGATTATCGCGGGCGTTTGCAGTTAAAAATTGCCAGGATACGACCGGTAAATGATGAAGATCAAGTAAAAATAGAAGATCTCGTGCCGACCGCCCCTATGGAAAAACTGGATATGCTCGAACAGGTCAATCAGTTTGTTTTTGATATCGGGAACCCAAAAATCCAACGAATGACACGTTTTTTGATTAAAAAATACCAACATGCATTTTTGGAAGCACCGGCAGCGACGAGAAATCACCATGAGTTTATGTCCGGACTTGCCTATCACGTCGTATGCATGCTTCAAATCGCCCAATCGGTTGTGCAACTGTATTCCAGCCTGAACAAAGATTTGCTTTATGCCGGTATCATTTTACACGATCTTGGCAAGGTGCGAGAATTGTCGGGACCAATTGATACGGAATATACGACTGAGGGGAAACTGATCGGACATATCTCCCTTATGGCTGCAGAAATCCGGCAAACAGCCTCTGAGTTGAAAATTGAAGGGGAGGAACCGATGTTGCTTGAACATCTCATTCTAAGCCACCATGGGAAAGGAGAATGGGGAAGCCCGAAACCTCCGCTTTTACGAGAGGCAGAGATCCTGCACCATATAGATAATCTTGATGCAAAAATGAATATGATGGACCGGGCATTGGGAAAAACCGAAGCGGGCCATTTCACAGAGCGTATCCCCGCTTTGGAAAATCGGACAATTTACAAGCCGAAAAATATTTAAAGGAGCATACAAGCCTTGCCGCCCTCATAAAGTAGAATAAGAGGATTCGCAGAAGGGGTGGTTGACTTGCAAGAAAGGTCCAAACGCATGCTACTAACGCTTGTGATTATTTTTCTGGGACTGGCGGTGCTGCAAAGGTTTACATCGGATGCAGCGATAACGACGATTCCGTGGTGGGTAACGGTGGTGATTTTAGCCGCAATCGTTTCCGGCTATATGTGGATTCGGACAAGTCTTGAAGACAAAAAAGCAGAAGCGGAATGGATTGAGCAAGAAGGGCGTGTTTACATTCGCAGAATGGAGCATGAGCGCCAGCAACGATCAAGTGCTATGGATCAAGAACAATAAGAAGCACCTCCAACCATTTAGGAGGTGCTTTCCTTATTACATGGACATGGCCCCGGGTTCTTGCAGCCAATCTTCATAGTCGCTGTCTGTGATTTCAATATCGGCATCTTCCATGAGTTCCTGGATGACTTCTTCCGGCATTTTAGCCTGTTCTTGTGTGATTCTTGATTCGATTTCTTCTTCGAGCTCTTCATACGATTCATTGCGGTCAAGCACTTCGATGATATGATAACCCATTTGTGATTCCACGGGATCGCTAATCTCTCCTACATCCAGTTCAAATGCAGCCTCAGCAAAATTCTCATCCATTTGGTGGCCTTCTTGAGGGAACGTGCCCACATTCCCGCCTTCCGGAACACTTGCCGTATCCTCGGAGTATTCTTCAACCGCGTCTTCAAAGCTCATATCGTCTTCGAGTTCATTTAATACTTCTTCTGCTGTTTCTTCGTCTTCAACGAGAATGTGTCTGACTTCTACTTCGGTCAGTTCTTCTTCATTTTCTTCGTAATATTCTTCTTTATCTTCTTCGGAAATGTCCACTTCCGCGGTGGATAATTCCTGAATCACAACTTGGGGGAGCAAAAAGTCTTCTTTCAATTCATCGATGGAATCAACCGGGATTTGCAATTGCATTTGCAACATCTCCAGCAGTTGTTCGTCATCTTCGACGCCCATCTGTTCACGCATGTCCTCAAGTTCAGCGTCAACTTCTTCTTCACCGATATCAAGATCTTCAGCCTGCTCTCTTAGGATAGTGTCTTGGATCATCTGATTGAACAGCTGAGGACCATATTCATTTTTTAGTTCATTCGTAAGCTCTTCTTCCGTCAATGTCGTTCCATCGATGTTGGCAATTTCCTCACCGGAGTCGTTATCAGCATCCCCATCATCATTACATGCGGTTAGAGCAATAGCTCCAGTGATGCATGCCGCCAGGGCAAATTTTCTTTTTTTCAATTTTTGTACACTCCCTATTCGTCTAAAACGTACTCATATTAAAAGCATCATGGTTGAGAACAAGTTTACCATACCATAAAAAGATCGTAAGAAAAAACAATTTTGTAGGTGGAACGCCCAAACGACTTGACTGATCTCTACATAAGATAACTCAGGAATGGGAGGAGGTGGCATCATGTCAGCTGGTTATGGATACGGCGGTGGCTTCGCGCTCATCGTTGTCCTGTTCATTTTGCTTATTATCGTAGGTGCCTCTTGGTTCTAAATTATTAAAAAAGGAGGAAATGACCATGATGGGTTATGGCGGAGGTTTCGCGCTTCTCGTTGTCCTGTTCATCTTGCTTATTATCATTGGAGCTTCCTGGGGAGGCTACGGTGCATTTTAAGCATGCACAGTAAATAGTTCCGCAGTTTTAATGGGTTGGTGCTGTGAGCGCCAACCCTTGTTAATTAAATGACTAAAAGTCTCACATATGTAGAAACGAGAAGAATCATAATGAGCACATTTATGGTTGTAAACACGTTGGGGACTTTTTCTTCTGGCATTTCTTTTTGTACGACGAGTGAATTAGTCATGGTGTTAATGATGACTAAATAAAAAGCTGCAAAAAATATAAATAAGAAAATCGACATGCCGGAACCTCCAATTACCTCCAAGATACATCACTTGGCTTTACTTTAACAAACATTAGGGAAAAATGATAGCCAGAGCCCATGAAGGCCCAGTCATCGTGTGATATTATGAGAATACCCGATTTGTAAAGGATGAATGAAATGAACTGGAAAAGGGCTTTTTTTATTCTCATAGGTGTCAATATCGTCGTTATCGCAGGCTTCTGGTTACTACTTTCTCCCATCGGCTCTGATTCAGCGCCGGATGAAATACCGGAAGGAGAGATCCCTTCCCAAGAGGAAGAAGTGTTCTTTACGGCTGAGACTTCAGTGGATCAGATCAGTACATATATGCGCTCAGAAACGGATGATGCCATTGATATCCATATGGAAGGTGGTGAAATCGTATTCACGGGAGGGTATACGATTTTTGGGATGGACGTCGATCTTAATCTTTATTTGCTTCCATCGGTATCGGAGAGCGGAAATTTGCGGCTTGAAGAAAACGGATTGGCCATCGGTTCGCTCAATTTGCCGTCTGCGGCCGTGATGAGGGCCGTCGAGGAGCAGGCCGAGCTCCCTGAATTTGTTCACATTTATCCTCAAGAAGGGATGATCGATGTACATGTGAATGACATTGATATCGGAGATGATCTCTACTTGCGCATCGTCGACTCCGGAGTGGAGGATGGTTTAATCCCGCTTGAAGGCGTGTACGGTGAGCGTCTATAGCCCCATGAGGTGCCTGCTCTGGTGCAGGACGGCTGAAATAAGTGAGCACACCGGATACCGAAGTTCGAATTAGGGTTTCAAACCGTGGGGTAGTGATCGAACGGCTTCAACTGCCACTGCCCGGGTTAAGGTATGAAAGGCTACCGTCAACGACCGAATATCTTCCAGCGAAGCAGGGCTCCCCGTCTTCATGAAACGGTCATGACGACCGAACACGAAAGCCAATCGCTCGTTCAGTCGCCATGAAGCGGCTATGGTGACCGAACTCTTTCGATGCAAGCTTTTTCGGTCGCCATGAAGCGGTCAATTGTCCGAGTCAGGAACCAGAAGCAGTTGTTGGCGACCGCTACTCCCCTCCGAGAGGGGACGGCAAAAGCGATCCCGTCCCTCAAGCGGAGGGGAAATGACGCCCAGAGGGTCCCTGTCAGCACACAAAAATGAAAAAATCGCTACACGGGTACGTGTAGCGATGTGATGCTTCTTATCGATGCTTGTTTTGAAAAGAAACCATAAAATCACGAAGAATTTCGCAAGATTCAAGGGAAACGGCGTTATAGATCGAAGCGCGGCACCCTCCTACGGAGCGGTGTCCGTTCAAACCGCTGAACTGCCTCTCTTTTGCCTCTTCCAAGAAGCGCTCGGTCAACTCCTCTGTTGGCAGCGTAAAGGTGACATTCATGTTGGAACGGCTGGACGGATGTGCATGCCCTCGATAAAATCCATCGCTTTCATCAATGGCGTTGTACAAGAGAGCGGCTTTTTCCCGATTGCGGGTTTCCATCGCTTGCAGTCCGCCGCTTACCTCGATCCATTGCAGCGTGTTTTTCAACATGTATACCGCAAAAGTTGGCGGTGTATTGTACAGGGACGCTTTATCTGCATGGGTGTTATAGCGCAAGATTGCCGGGACGTCCCGCGCGATCGTTTTCGTTTGTTCGAGCAAGGGTTTCGAAATGATGACGAGCGTGACGCCCGAAGGCCCGATATTCTTCTGTGCGCCCGCATAGATGAGGTCGAAATTCTCAACAGGGAGAGCGCGGCTGAATATATCGCTTGACATGTCAGCGACGACCGGCGCATCCCATTCGGCCATCCTTGTAAAATCTTGCCAAGATGTCCCGTAGATCGTGTTGTTGGATGTCATGTGAATGTAGGCATCATCAGTAGCCATTTCGATGGTGTCAACGTCGGGCACGCGTTTATAATTGTTATCTTTTCCGCTTGCGCCGCTATATGTTTCCCCTAAGAAATCTGCTTCTTTTTTTGCCTTCTCCGACCAGGACCCCGTCAATATGTAATTGGCCTTTTTGTCCGACGGCAACAGATTATAGGGGACCATGGCAAATTGGAGGCTTGCGCCTCCCTGTAATAGTAAAACTTCATAGGCATCGCTGATGCCGAGCAGGCGTTTGACCGAGGCAATTGCCTCGTGATGGACGGATTCGTAGCTCTCGCCGCGATGGCTGTGTTCCATAATGGACAGGCCGGTTCCGTTATAATTTTCCAGCTCGGAAGCCGCTTGCCGGAGAACCTCCTTTGGCAGAGCGGCAGGACCGGCATTAAAGTTATGAATGCTTTTGTTTGTCATTTCCTAAACCTCCAGAAGCTTACGCCATGTTTGCCTGTACGGCTTGTGCGTAGGACTTTAAATCTTCATCCGAGTATTTGTCACTGTTATCCGCCCAATTATAAAGCACTTCCTGGCCGTACCGGGGGATGAAATGCAAATGATAGTGAAAGATCGTTTGATCAGCTTTTTGACCGTTGTTATTCGCAATATTCAAGCCTTCAAAATTAAACGTTTCCTTTAAGGCGCGGGCAATTTTCGGCGCTTTTGTGAACAACTTCGCGGCCGTTTCTTCTTGTAACTCGAAAACATTAGCCTGATGGTCTTTTGGGATTAACAACGTGTGGCCTTCGGTCACTTGACTTAGATCTAAAAAAGCGACAACGTCATCGTCTTCATAAATTTTGTTCGATGGGATGTCTCCGGAGACAATTTTACAAAAGATGCAATCGGATTGTGCAGACACGGCAATGTCCTCCTTCTAGAAGTGGGATTAGTATCTATGATACCAAACGATCCCGCGGTTGCCCACTCATTTTTTTTACACCCTTGTATTTCCAATTTGTGAGGACAGAAGGTACAATAGATTAGAGAAGAAGACGTTGCAAGGGGGACCGTAAATGACATCATTGCTTAATGTTGAGGAATTGACAGGGGGATACAGCCCGAAGAAACCGGTCATTGAAGGGGTTTCCTTTCAAATAAAAGCCGGAGAGATCGTTGCGTTGATTGGCCTGAACGGAGCCGGAAAAAGCACGACGATCAAGCATATTTTAGGTTTGTTGGAACCCCTGGACGGCCGCATTGAAATCCGGGGACAAACGAAAGATAATGATTTAGGCAGATACAGAAGAACGATGGGTTACATTCCGGAGACGCCTATCCTTTATGAAGAATTAACGCTTTGGGAACATCTTCGTTTGACTGCGATGGCTTACGGAATCGATGATAACACGTGGCAAAAACGGGCTGAGACGTTAATCGAAACGTATCGCATGCAAAAAATGACCCATTGGTTTCCCAGTCATTTTTCCAAAGGGATGCGACAAAAGGTGATGGTCATGTGCGCGTTTCTCGTTGAACCGAAGCTGTATGTCGTCGATGAACCGTTTGTGGGTTTGGATCCTGTCGGCATTCAGTCTTTGCTGGAACAAATGGTCATGATGAAGGAAAACGGGGCCGGGATTCTGATGAGCACCCATATCCTTACAACGGCGGAAAAACATTGTGATCGCTTTATTTTGTTGCATGACGGCCGCGTCTATATGCAAGGAACGATGGAAGAATTGAGGAAGCAAGCCGGGATGCCGGTAGCGGATTTGGATACCCTCTACATTGAAATGACGAAGGAACCATCAGTATGAATCCGGTAGACCTTTGGCGTGAACGTTCGCGGAATTATTGGAGCGTAGCCTTTCGTTACATACGTTTGATGGCGAATAGCGGATTGATGGTCGCGATCTACGGGACGTTGTTTATCATCGGCATCTATTACCAATCGTTTTTGGATTGGCTGCCCGCCGATTTTCCGACCTTGCAAGTCCTTACGGTGTTGTTTGCCTTCTTGCTTACACGCAGTCCGGTGCGCACATTTCTAAAAGATGGCGATCTTGTTTTCTTGCTTCCATTCGAAGCACACATGGGACCTTATATGCGCAGGTCGTTGCTGTATAGCTGGATGTTACAAAGCGCGGTTATCTTTTTTCTTTTATTTTTATTGGCACCGCTTTATATCGATCGGTTGCCGGGCGATACATTGACTTTGGTCATTACCATGGGCGTGCTTATTTTGGCTAAGTTATGGAACGTTTTAGCTGAATGGGGGGAGCTCCGCCAACAGTTTTCAGTCTCCCATTGGCGCCATCGCTGGCTTCGTTTCGTCGTTAATCTCGTATTGGTCTTTTTTCTGTTGCAAACCGATTGGGGGTTCGCCCTCGCTATTGCGGTCATTATGATGGTCGTTTTAGGCGTGTACTATCGGCAAATGTATGCCAACCATTTTCTCAAATGGGAAACGTTGCTTCAGCAAGAACATCGGAGCTTGAATGCTTTTTACCGATTTGCCAATGCTTTTACCGACGTGCGGCATGTAAAATCACCGGTGCACAGACGACGTTGGCTAGCCAGGCAATTTGATCGTGTGAATCATCAAAAGGCAAATACGTATATATATTTATATGGGAAAACATTTGCCCGCTCCGGAGATTATTTCGGTGTTTTTATTCGCTTGTCCATTGTTGGAGGTCTATTAATTTATGCTTCGCCGGAGGCATGGGATTGGTTAGTCGTCGTTATCGTTGGGTTGTTTATTTATATGACAGGGGCGCAGATGGTTCCCATTTATTCTCACCATGACGTTTTGTTGTGGCCATCGATTTATCCTGTGCCTGATCTTACTCGAAGACGCGCGCTTAAAACGCTCCTTCGGGGCCTCCTGCTCGTGCAAACTTTCTGGTTCACGGTGATTGCGGCATTAACACCGCTTTCGATGACAATCGCGGCACTCACGTTGCTGGCAGGGGTGGCGGTCAGTCTCTATTTCACGGAATTTAAACTGAACAAATCCGTGGAGGAAAATAATATGTAAAGGGGGAAAAATTATTCCGGAAGCACATGAAACTGCGGCAAAAGTGGAAATGAACGATTGGCGAAGAAAGATCTCCAAAAATCCATCGATGACGAAGACATGGACGAAGGGGTTTCAAAACAAAATCAATCAAAAAATCCCGGATCGTGTGCATCAAACGGTAGGCTCAGCACTTCGAAGCATGATCGAGACGACCCTTACCGGTTCTGATTATGTAACGGCGACGGAACCGCTTGAAGAAGGTACGCTAAAAGATCGGGAAGAAAAATTGGATGAAGCTATAGTTAAGTATAAGCGGACAGCAAGTATTGAGGGAGCGGGAACAGGTTTCGGGGGCGTTTTTTTGGGGATGACGGATTTTCCCCTGCTTTTGGCGATTAAAATGCGTTTTTTATTCACGACTGCGCATCTCTACGGCGTTGATCCCGTGAAATTGGAAGAACGCCTTTTCTTGCTGCAAGTCTTCCAAATGGCGTTTTCAGGGAATAAAAACAAACAGGAAACCCTCGCGCGCATCGACGATTGGGAAACGTTTACGGATCATTTTCCCGGAGAGTTGACGGCTGACGAGGCGATGGATTGGGTTACCTTTCAATTGGAGTACCGCGATTTTATCGATGTGCCGAAAACATTGCAGCTGATTCCCGGCTTCGGCGCAATCGTCGGGGCAACGATCAATTATCATTTTCTTGATCTACTGGGAGAAGCGGCAAAAAACTGTTATCGAATTCGTTGGTTTCAAGAAGCAAGCAAAAATCCGGCCGAAGGGTAAATACCCCGGCCGGATTTTGCTAATCATTATAGGCGAGCACAGCTTTGCCAAGCGTTTTGGCGGCAATGAGCATGGCCCTTTCGTCAAAGTCAAATTTAGGATGATGATGGGGGTAATTCTCTTCGCGATCCGGAAAGGCAGCGCCCGTGAAGAAAAATGTCCCTTTCTTTTCTTTAAGATACGCGCTGAAATCTTCCCCTGCCATAATTGGTTCTCGTGTATCTACACGTTCCACACCAGGAACGGTTGCCGCTATGGAAGTGAGGTAATCGTTCGTCTCTTCATCGTTAATCACAGGTGCGTACCCTCGTTCGTAGTTTAATTCAGCTTTTGCCCCCATTGTTTTAGCCGTGCCGGTGACGATCGTCTCCAGTTCTTGTTCAATTTGGGTTCGCACGTCTTCCTTGAACGTTCGTACCGTACCCACGAGGGAAGCAGTACCGGCAATCACGTTATAAGGGTTCTCGGCAACAAAACTGCCGATGGAAACGACGGCAGACTCAAGAGGATCGACACGTCTGGAAACCAACGTTTGAATGGTGTTTACCATTTGTGATCCAATGACAATCGCGTCTTTGCCCGTGTGGGGAGCCGCACCGTGGCCACTCATGCCCTCGATATCAATATAAAAATGGTCGGTGGCAGCCATAAACGGCCCACTGCGTTGTTGGATCGTCCATAGAGGATCAACGGCCCAAAGGTGAGTGCCGAAAATCACATCGACGCCCTCAAGGCACCCATCTGCAATCATCGGTTCGGCACCGCCGGGGGCGTGCTCTTCGGCATGTTGATGAATGAAAACAATCGTGCCTTTCAAGTTATCCGTTTGCTCGGCTAATGCCTTCGCCAGTACGAGAAGGGTGGCGGTATGACCGTCATGCCCACATCCGTGCATCGCGCCATCGTTTTTTGATTTATAAGGAACGTCTTTTTGGTCCTGAATGGGAAGCGCGTCGAAATCGGCACGCAAAGCGATGGTAGGTCCCGGTTTTCCGCCTTTCAAGGTTGCGATAACACCGCGCCCGCCGACGCCTGTTTTCACCGGAAGTCCCAATTCCTGATGATAACGGGCAATGTAATTCGGTGTTTCTACTTCCTCGAAGGAAATTTCAGGGTATTGATGCAAGTGTCTCCGTATTTCAACCATTTCCTGATAATGATCCGTTAATGTTTGATAGAGTTGCTCCTCCATTTTGTCGTCACTCTCCCATCATACGTAACTCCGTATCGCTATTGTAGCATATCATAGCCAACCGGGAGAGATTCTCGCTAGGTAACTGGAAATAACTTGGAAATATCCGGAAAACATCAAAATGCCGAATATGATCATAATTACGCCGCCGATTTGCTGGACTTTCGGCAAAAAGCGATTGAGACGACTGAGCTTATTAAGCGAGCCGGCGTAAATCAATGACACAGCCAAGAACGGAACACCCAGTCCCATTGAATAAACAAACAGCAATCCCGAACCGGCAAGCATAGAACCTTCCTGGGTGGCAACCGCCAGAATGGAACCGAGAACAATACCGATGCAAGGGGTCCATCCTGCTGCGAATACAAGTCCAAAGGCGACAGACCCGAGAAAACTCTTTGCTTTTTTCGGCGATTTGTTGCCAAACCGTTTTTCGGTCATAAGCGAACGAAGCGAAATGAGCCCGGACATTTGCAAACCGAATAGGACGATGATGATGCCGCCGATTTGTTCGAGGGCGCCGCTATACATACGGAACCATTCTCCGATAAGTGTGGCTGAAGCCCCCATCAATAAAAAAATGGCAGTGAAACCCGCGATGAAACCGAGGCTTCTCGACAATATAATCTGTCGGTTTGCATTAACAGCACCGTTTGAAATGTCTGTTCCGGTTAATTGTGCTAAAAAAGCCGGGACGAGCGGAAAAATGCACGGAGAGAAAAACGAAACCATACCGGCAAGTAGCGCAATCCCGAGCGAAATATCATCCATAATGAAACCTCCATAAAAAAACACTATGTATACTGGCTTTCAAAACGGTGTTCTTCTATCCATCATATCAATTGTTTGTCCAAAAGATGCAGGTGGATGCGCATTGTAGTAAAATTGTCAAAAGGGGCATAGGCAGATGGTTAAGTCTATTTTACAACGAAAGCAGAAGAAATTAAAAGTTCGTGACTTGTGAGGGGAGGAGACGCATGGAACGAAGCCGTATTTCCACGTTGTTAATGCTCGTATTGGCGGGCGGTCTTATTTTTAATTTTTTTATGACTGGAATGAGTTTTTTTGGTTTTATTCTGCCTTTAATATTTGCGCTGATTGCCTTATTTTGTGTGCTGAATACGCATGAAAGCGGGACTTATTTTTTCATGTCGTTATCGGCAGGTCTTATGGCCGGGTATTGGACAACGATTGGTACTTGGATATTTCTCGTAGCCATACCGGTGTTATATTTGTTCATTGTAATGCTTAAAAAACCCGGCAAAGTGATCGATATAGATAAAGATTTGGGTGGGAGCGGTAAAGGTTCAGCATCCGAACGTCAACAAGCACAGCTGGTCGTCCCAAAAAGCAAATGGGTGGTGCTCGGTGATTATAAATTAAAGAAACAGGCGTTTTCGATGCAAGATGAATTAGAATTAAACGTCATTCTCGGCAGCGCATCCATCGATATGACCCGTGCAATGATCGAAGTAGAATCCATGGATTTTGCCGTTATGGACATTCTGGGCGAGACGAAATTAAAACTGCCGGAAGAATGGTCAGCATCCGTCGAAATCGTTTCGATGTTGAGCAGCGTAAAAGTGCTCGGGCATAAGGAAGAAGGGGTTTTTGATCGTTCAACGCTACAATTTGGCGATCCGAACCATTCATTCGGCCATTTGAATTTAAAAGTGACAACTGTTCTGGGTGATGTAAAGATCACGCAGAAAAAACAGAAGTAGGTGATCTTTGTCGGGAAATATCGACGGATTTTCACATATTTCCATCAGCTTACATGTTTTCAAGGGAAATTATGTATTATAATAGGGGATAGTCGAATGTTTGGAGGAAGGAAATGATGAAGCGGTTTAATAAAAGCATCTATATTACGATCGTTGTTATTCTTTCCACGCTTGTTATTGCGGTAGGTAGCTATGCACTGGCGCTGATTGCAGGTAGTATATTGGTGGATGAAGACAAGCTCGACTTCCCAGAAACGACAACTTTGGTTGACGAAAACGGTGAAGAGTTGGGCCGATTATTTACCGAGGATCGTGAAAATATATCCATAAATGAAGTGCCCGATCATGTTCAGGAAGCTTTTCTCGCTGTCGAAGACCACCGCTTTTACGAACATCAAGGCATTGACATTTGGGCGATCGGGCGTGCCCTTTATCGAGACATACTTGCCGGAGCAAAAGTAGAAGGTGGCAGCACGCTCACCCAACAACTGGCAAAAAATGTTTTTTTGGATCAGGACCAGACGTGGATGCGGAAAACAAAAGAAGTGTTGATCAGCATGAATCTTGAAAGAAAATATAGCAAAGAAACGATACTTGAAATGTATTTAAACCAGATCTATTATGGCCATGGAACGTACGGCATCTCGCGTGCGGCTGAAACATATTTTGATAAGCCGGTAAGCGATTTGAACGTGGCAGAAGGGGCAATGCTCGCTGCGATTCCGAAAGCGCCGTATCATTATTCCCCGGCCTCGGATGTGGAAGAAGCGGAGGTGCGGCGTAACACTGTGCTTGCGTTAATGGAGCAACATGGATTTATTGATGAAAACGAGCAACAAGTCGCTGAGGGAGAGCCGATTTCTCCGGAATTACATGAAAAACCGGCGATGGATGAATCCCTTTATACCTATGTTGATATGGTTATAGAGGAAGGGCGTGACCGCTTCGATCTCAGCGAAAACGAATTCCTCACCGGCGGCTATACCATTCAAATGCCGATTGATGCCGAGATGCAGAAAGCTTCCCATGAAGTCATCCAAGACCAGGACCGTTTCCCGGGAGACGATGAAAATGTGCAAGCGTCCTTTGCGTTGCTCGACAATTCCACCGGCGCAGTGCAAGCGATTCACGGCGGCAGGGATTATGTGCGGAAAGGATTGAATCGAGCGCTTGTCCCCAGGCAGCCCGGATCTGCATTCAAACCGATTTCAGTCTTCGCACCTGCGCTTTATTCAGGCGATTATAAACCATACTCGATGTTGAAGGACGAAGAAACCGTCTATGAAGATTATAATGATTACGCCCCGCAAAATATAAGCGGTGAATACAGCGGCTCAATGACGATGAGGGACGCCATTGTGCAATCGGCGAATGCACCTGCCGTCTGGTTGCTTGATCAAATGGGGGTTGAGCAAGGAAAAGAATGGGCGGAACAAGCGGTGCGCCCATTTGATGATGAAGGCTTATCTGTTGCCTTAGGAGGACTTTCAGAAGGCGTATCCCCAATGGATATGGCAGAGGCCTATACAACTTTTTCCAATGATGGCGTGAAAACCGAGCCTTATTTTATTTCTAAAATTGAAAGTAACGACGGCAGAGATTCATTTGTTCATGATACTCAAAACGAAAGATTGCTAAGCGAACAAGATGCTTGGTATATGACACGGATGTTGGAAGATGTCGTCAGTGAAGGCACAGCCCAGAGTGGAGAAACGGACCATGCACTGGCCGGCAAAACCGGTACGACTGGCTTTGCGGAAGTCGAAGGGGCGAATCGCGATGCATGGTTTGTCGGTTATACACCTGCGTATACAGGAGCGCTCTGGATGGGGCATGATGAGACGACGGAAGAGCAATATTTAGAAGGCGGAAGTGCCTATCCGACGGCGATGTTCAAGTCGATTTTGAATCACGAGACAGTGGACCAAGAAGCGGTTGCCTTCAGAAAGCCCGAGGGCGTTGAAGATCTGGAACCGCCTGTCCAGTTGGCGAGTGTTGATGACCTTACGGCAGGCTTGACATTGCAGGGAGAAGGATTCCTGAATGTTGAATTGCAATGGACGGAAGCCGATGACGAACGACTCGTGTATAACATTTATGAAGTTGATGATGGAGAGCAGAATAAAGTCGGTGAAGTGGAAGGAGAAGGTTCGTACACCGTTAGCGGGACAAATATGTTTTCGTTGAACGAATATATGGTTGTTCCGTATAATCCCCAAACCGGCCAGGAAGGAGAAGCATCGAATGTTGCGGACGTTCACCTCGCATCGTGGTTCTAGCACTAAGGGAGCGGCGTCACCGGAATAAATCGGTGGTGTCGCTTTCATTTTGGAGCGTTGTTGACTGTGTCATGAAGTTAAAAAACACGGGCGGCCGTTCTATGGCGCCCGAATTGACGTTTTGCAACACGTTTCGGTCTTCATGATCGCGCCATGGCACCCGTATTGTCGTTCCGCAGTGCTTTTCGGTCTTCATGACCGCACTATGGCGCCCGAATTGACGTTCCGCAGCGCATTTCGGTCTTCATGACCGCACTATGGCGCCCGAATTGACGTTTTGCAACACGTTTCGGTCTTCATGACCGCACTATGGCGCCCGTATTGTCGTTCCGCAGTGCTTTTCGGTCTTCATGACCGCACTATGGCGCGCAAATTGTCGTTCCGCAGCGCATTTCGGTCTTCATGACCGCACTATGGCGCCCGAATTGACGTTTTGCAACACGTTTCGGTCTTCATGATCGCGCCATGGCACCCGTATTGTCGTTCCGCAGTGCTTTTCGGTCTTCATGACCGTGCCATGGCGACTATATTGGCGGCCCAATGCCCTTTTCGGGATTTATGGCGACTGTTCCGACAAGCCACTACGTCACCGTGGTGTTTTTCCTACATAAAAGCAAATCCGGCAAGAAACAATAACAAATGATATTGCAAAAAATGTAGGAGGAAACGTTATGAACGAACAGGAACAAACGCTTCATGGACCTTCCGGAGTCAAGCTTCCGATGACGTCGGTAAACGATGGGCTTCTGGAACAAGTGACTACGGATGTGCATTGCCTGACGTTAAAAATCGTAAACGTCTGTTTTATCGGAGATGTAATGAGCAACTGGGTGTTGGTGGATACGGGGATGCCGAATGGCAAAGAAGATTTAATTAATGCTTTGCAAAATGAATTCGGGGCATTTAAACCCCCTCAGGCAATTATTCTCACGCACGGGCATTTCGATCATGTCGGTGCAGTTGCTGCCCTGGTGGATGAATGGCAAGTGCCGGTCTATGCACATAATCTTGAGTTACCGTTTTTAACCGGGCGACAAGACTATCCCGAACCCGATACGGGCGTTGAAGGAGGGTTGGTTGCCAAATCATCGAAAGCCTTTCCGAATGAAGCGATTCAGTTAGGAAGCGCAGTGATGCCGCTCCCCGATCAAGGGAGAGTGCCTTATTTGGGTGAGTGGCGCTGGGTGCATACCCCGGGGCATTCGCCCGGACAGATTGCGCTTTTTAGGGAAAGAGACCGTCTGCTTGTTTCGGGAGATGCTGTTATCACGGTCAAACAAGACGAACTAAACAAAGTATATAAGCAAACACAAGAGCTTCAGGGACCACCGAGATACCTTACCACCGACTGGGAAGCGGCGAAAAACTCGGCAGAAACGTTATATAACCTTAATCCGGAGATGATCGTCCCCGGTCATGGCGTTCCTATGTTCGGCCAAGATTTGCATTCTCAATTTGATTTGTTGATCCGGGATTTTGATCAAGTAGCCGTTCCCGATAAAGGGAAATATCTTCATTAAGGCATATTTATTTAACGATCCCCCCAAAATGATTAGGGGGGATCACAACGTTCACTTCTTTTAGATATGAAACCGAGAGATTTGCCCGTCCAATTCGTTAGCCACTGCTGCCAGTTCCTGTGATGCCTGGTTGATGGATTCCATTGTAGCCGCCTGTTCTTCAATGGCAGCGCTAATGGCAGCGCTGTTATCTGTGGCATGGGTGGACGTTTTTTGGACTTCCTCAGTATGGGTAAGGATCAATTGGCTTTTTTCAGTCACTTGTTTGACCAACGTATCAACGGTACCGGCCTTCCGGACGACGGCGGTAAAAGAGGTGAGGATGGCTTGATAGTCGTTGTACATTTCCTCGATCGTTTTTTCGCCGGCGGCAATAAGCGACGTGCTTTGCCGTGATTGTTCCACAGACTTCTCAACGTTCCCGGTCATTATTTCGATCGTTTGGGAGATGTCCTGTGTCGCTTCTTCACTTTCGGCCGCCAGTTTACGCACTTCATTGGCAACGACAGCAAACCCTTTGCCTGCTTCTCCGGCACGCGCCGCTTCTATATTTGCATTCAATGCAAGCAAGTTTGTTTGTCCGGAGATATCTTTAATAAGGGTGATCACATCTTCAATATCCTGGGAAGCCTCACCTAGGGACTCAATGGCATGGGCATTCGCTTCATTTTGGATGCGAATGCTCTGCATGCTCTCCAACGCTTCTTTTAACCTTTTTAAGCCGTCGGCCGCTTGGTCGTTTGACCGATTGCTTTCCGCAACAATGTCCTGTACGGCAGTATACACATGAGAAAGCCCCTTTTCCATCGATTGAAACGTATCCCTTGAATCACGGATGGATTGGTCAAGACCGAGTGGAAGAAATGGATCAATGGCGTTCTTATGTCATCGATGCTAAAGATGCTTCACACACATTTCAGGAGAAATACATATTTATCTCTGACTTGCAGTTTCAAGAAGAACCAGATTTTGAATACTACGAAACGTTAGATGCAAGAATGAATGAGCACCTAGAAAGTTTGGAAGACGGGGTCAGCACGGACTTCAGCAGTGAACAGCTACATGAGCTTCAAATGCAAAACGAGATGTTTAATTCCCGCGTTTCCCATTACATTAATTTGCAAGTCTCACCCGATGAAACGGGAATGGCCGACATGGCGTTTTTGACGTCAAATATCAATGAACGCTCTGAGAATCTTCAGTCCTATTTTACTGCTAATCTTGAGGAAGCCAATGAGGCTGCGCAAGAAATGATGTTCTATGCTGTATTATCAAGCATCGTTGCGGCAGTATCTGCGGTGATCATTGGTGTAACGATCTTCCTCATTTTCGCAGGAAGAATGCAAAAAAAGATCGAACGTATCGCGAGAAGAACAAAACAGGTGAGTGCAGGGCACTTGAATGTTCAGCCGCTCCCTGTTGAAGGGCGTGATGAACTGGCTTCTCTATCGGGTGAGATAAACGCAATGACTGAGAACCTTGGGAATATGGTAAAAGGCGTATCATCAGCATCACAAACGGTGGCTGCCTCGAGTGAAGAGTTGGTCGCCTCTGCTGAAGAGGTAAATGCCGGATCACAAGAAGTAGCCGGTTCCATTCAGGAAATCACCGATATGCAAGTCGGTCTTGACCAATCCATCCGTGATTCAAGGGATACGTTTCAATCGATGGAAAAGGGGCTTTCTCATGTGTATACTGCCGTACAGGACATTGTTGCGGAAAGCAATCGGTCAAACGACCAAGCGG
>Ga0181467_100391_pt1 | contig 22484 bp, 16 predicted proteins | sample InSIn5gowninarea_2_FD_119079 | JGI IMG/M metagenome (GOLD analysis project Ga0181467, IMG submission 119079) | Clean room microbial communities from NASA Spacecraft Assembly Facility at Jet Propulsion Laboratory, Pasadena, California, USA -... ... | reverse complement strand
GTGCACGTGGTTTGACAAGATTGATTTGCCGGAGAAGGAGAAGGAGATGATTGCCAAGGGCAATGCGAAGAAGTTGTTGAAGTTGAAGTACTAGATAGAATACGTACTTGTCTGCCTTTTATCTACGTACTTATCTAGTGTAGTTACTTATAAGGATATGGACTTTTTTTTTCTCTCTTCAAAATTGTGTAGCTTGTATAGCTGGCTTTGAAAATAATCGAATTGAATTGGTCGATCAATCCATTGATTTGTTTTATGTCAGAACATTCATGCCCCCAAAAATGATCGAATGAACACACAAGAAGGAAAAGGAAGCGAGAAGACTCGTGGTGTCTACCATCATTTTGTAAGGTAGGTTTTCAATTTGTTTCGTTTGTGAACCAAGTAGGCATATATCTTAGTGGGTGTCCGTCAAGACAAATATGCGAAGTACATGTGCCCACCTAGTACAGTAGTACATTATGGTGTTGAGAAGTGCAAAGGAAAAAAAAGGGTGATGAAAGCGACTTTGTATAAATCTGGCCGATTTCTTACCTATTCCGCAAAGCTACGGATACATGGGTATGTACTCCCTACTCCTGACCATTGTTTTGAATAGAGCACAATCAACGAAAACAGCATGGTAGAGGAGAATATATCTTGTATTATATTGTTGGCTCAATAGTATACCAGACAAATTTGGCTAAAGCTTTGGCATCTGGACTACCTTATCTTGAATATACATCCCTGGCTGTTTCCGCATCAGAAGTAGCAATATTTGTACATGATACTTGTAATACATAATAGAAAAGATCATTATTGTGAAATGTGATGGCCGGCATCTGCATGAAACGCAGACAGCAAAGAATGAGAAATTCTCGTCGAATAAATCCAAATCGAGTTGAGTACGTCCGTCTCTTCATATTATTTCATCCACTCATCACCACCAATTATTCATCCCACGAAGATTACGACCTCGCCTCGGTCATTCCTTCTTAATCTGAGTCCTTTCCAGAGTTCTTTCTCTTCATCCCGTTTTTCATTGTCTTTTCTGATGTCGCTGTCTTTATGATATCGCTTTAGCGTTTTGTTGATACTGTACCCTCGAGGACCCCCAGCGTTCTCAGAAATATACGCTAGGAAATCTTCACACTTTCGTCGCAACCGCTCTTCAGCACCAAAGACGACCATGTGGTGATCGCCTTGACGGGCTCTTTCGTCGTCGCTGTCAGATGCAGAGTAAGCAGTTCGATGATGGGAGTGATATTCTATGGCTTTCTGTGCCGATTTTCCATTTCGCTGTTTCGATTCGTCTGGCGACTCACTTCCATGTCTCCGTGTCGACGATTTTGTGCGTGATGAATGTTCCATACGGACGTTGTCTCGACTGGTACCATTATGACGGCCGACTTTGTGTTTCTTTCGTTCGCGTCGTTCTCCATCACGGCCACGAACCGCACTACTCGGTTTCTCGTCTGAGCTGCTTGTTCGGCGTCGTGAAGTAGCTGATCGGCCTACAGAACCTTCAACATTATCAGTAGCCAGCACACCATTGATCGCTGACATGACCCGACTCGCTCGACCTTTGATGCTGATTCCAAGACCATTTTGATCGTCACTTCTTGACCGGCGGGACTTCTTCAAAGGACTCGGTGGATCGTGCTCATGAGGTCTTGACTTGACAGGCTTGACCTTAGCTAAGGCTCTTCGATCTGGGTCAGGTGATGATGCTGGCGATCTCGGATATGCAAAGTTGTCGGTCTTATCGGCCATCATTCGTTGAAGACCTCCAGTCAGTCCTGAATGAACGACTCCCGATGTGTCTACAGTGGAGCGGACAATAGTTGCCGGTGCATCGGGCATGACTGTGTCGCCAGTATGTTCGTCCGTTTGGGCGCGTTTTCGTTTCTTTTCACTGTTACTACTCTGTCTGCTATGGCCAGCAGAGTCTGGAACATGACGATCAAGCTTAGCCTTTGCGACTTTGGCTGCTGGAGTCATGAAATCTAGTGTTGTAGTACTGAAATTCATGTTGGCGGGTCTCGGATTGATGGGCTCGGCCCCATATGTGAAGCCATTTTCTTCGTAATCCTTGCTGGCGAGTCGTTCTTCCTTATTCCTGTATTCGTTTCTACTTGTGGGTCTGCTGCTAAAGACGCTGGGGGCGCCACTCTTCATAAACATTTCTTCTCTTTCGTCTGCAAATTCAATTCTTGGTGTGGAGTCTTCTTCGTCGACGAGATAGTCGAACACACTATCGCGGTTCTTCACCAACGAAGCCACAGCCGGCGGAGGAGTTGGTACATGAGGAGGGACTTCTGTAGGTAGTTCGTCTTCCACAGTCGGTTGTCGGGCTACAAGGGCTGTGTTTCCATTCGGCTCGATGATAGATACAGACTTCCTCTTGGCTGCTTTGTTCGGCTTTTCGCGGTATAAGTGCCCTTGATACTTTTGGTCTTCTGTCATACATGCCTTCAATGTCGGTCAGCATTGTTGGGTGCAGGGAGAATCAAATGATGAAATTGCAGCAACGTTTATGCAGGGTGATTCTCGAGTGCCGGGTTCAACGTACTGTATGTGATCGATAGTCAGTGCCATGAAACGTGGTCATGCAGTCGATGCAAGTGAAGGCAGAACGGCATTGGTTCCGATGAGAATCTAGTTTCTTTTTTGTTTGGACGTCGCCGCAACCCTTGAGCCAATTGTCAATATGCTGGAGCAATCCATGTAGAGTGGAACACTAACCTCACATTGGAAGGACACCATCTTGGCTGGTAAGAGGCGGTGAACGATTACGCGATGAATGGCAGTCTGTGATAGACGCCTCTTGCGCGAAGCCGCTGCAAAGAATCGACACTATCTGAGCAGCAGGCGAATGTTTGGCACAGGAGAACCAGCTCTTGTGCGAAGTGTTTGAAGAGAGTGGATGTGCTATTTCACCATGAGAAAGTGAAGCAACGAAAAGCAGACTGAGATCGTCTGATCAGTGGATGAGTGTGGGTGTGGTGGAAGGGATTTCCCTCCCTTACAGCAGAAAGGCGGGTTGTTGTTTATCGATGGCAAGGATTTTAGTTTGCAATTTAGTGCGATTGCACCGTTCTAAAAACGCCTGTAATTGAATCGATAGTGCCCTCCAGGGTTCGCTACTAGGCTATTTGTAGTCTGGCTCTGCTACTCCAACACTCTCCCGACGCGTCAAAAGCGCTGCCATCAGGGGCTGCTTCAGATTTGAGGCGCTCATTGCTTTCCATGTTATTGGCTGCGAAGCCGTTGAGACCTTGCAGGAATGGAGGTTAAATGCGGAAAGCTCGTGTCTATTCCCAGCTATTCAGCATACCACTCTTGAGTTCCTATTGTCAGTAAATGTTATTAGGTGCGGAGTGGTGGGGAGATATTGCGCAACCGTACAACATGATTCCATGATCGCAAGACTACTCATTCCATGGTCAGTTGACACACAACACCTCACTCTCGAGACACATACTCTCGAAAACCTTGAATCCACCATCAGGCGTGTCATCGTGCATATCTGTGTTTTACCCAAATAACCACTGGCGGGTCTGAGCAGTACACCCACCAATGGACGAAATGAACCTGCAGCACGATCCTATCCTTGCCCTGCTTCCAGGTGATCCTCCCCATGTCGCATGCAAGACAGCGCTAGACATAGCGACTGATACACTTCCCAAACCCATCCTGAATCACAGTCTCCGAGTCTACTTGCTTGCAAAATGGCTGGCCACGAAAGAGAATAGTGTATGGGCGGAAAAGAAGAACCTACCGTTACTCTTCGTGGCTTGCATTGCTCATGACTGGGGCGCAACTGACATGTACAATGGCAAGCAAAGGTTCGAGATTGAGGGTGCGGATGCGGCATCGTCGCACCTGGGCAGCCACGGCTATGCAGCTGACGAACGCCATAAAGTGTGGTGTGCGATCGCCCTGCACACAAGTCCCGGCATTGCAGAGCGGATTGATCCGTTCACAAGGTTGGTGCGCGTAGGCGTGAAAATGGACTTCAGTCCTTCTGTCAGAGATGAAAATGGTGCTGGTCCATATGCTGCTGAGATCGAGTCATTCTTACCTCGTCTCAACGTGGAGAAAGTGCTAGCTGATGCGGTGGTCAGTCAGGCTATCAAGATTCCAGAAAAGATTGACAGCATGACCTGGCCAGACTCGCAGAAGCATCCAAAAGCCAGCTGGCCTGGAATCTTGCTTCGAGCTCACCTCGAGAATGCAGGCTTTGACGGCGTAAATCCGGCTTTCTGAGTATCTGATTCCATCAGTAGAACCTGGCCACCACGGGATTACAAAAGCCTTTCCTGGTTAAGTATCACAGAATGGATCTTTTTCGGGTCAATCGTCCTATGTGTCTCGAAGACTTGTACTGTATCTGCAGAAGAATCGGCTGCAATTGAACAAGGAGACAAAGCCGTGTCTTTGAATGGTATCATTGGGTTGCCAGCGTTACCCGGCTACGAGTCTACCATTTCTGGGTGCCTCTCTTCTCCATCCTGTCACGGTAGAGTGATCCAGGTCCTTAGAAAGACAGATCGAACTACGAGTATCTCTGCCTCACTGCTTCTCACAGCTGCAGGCGCCGTCCAATAGCACCAAAACAGAGACTTGTACAGAATAGAATGCTCGCGAGCCATACATAAACTCCCAATTTCTCGGATGCTTGCTCCTGGTATATGCCAGGCACTGGCACGAATTGAGGATTGAATAGTAAGGACAAGAAGGTGCCCAGTATGCTGACGATCGATGACAAGGCGAACCCAGGCTTCGATCGATCAATCAAGTACCATAGCACGGGATTCGCAACGGCCAACGTCAATGAGACCTGCAGGGTCGATTGCCAGGGAATCTTCCTCTACGTCTTCGTTAGCTAATATAGTCAAATTGTTGAGGCGACCTTACCAGTGCGAATGCAATTCCAATGAATGCGCCGATGCTCCGTACTGCTGAGTGCCATATTGGACCGAGACCATTGTCTGCTCGTGACGAGCTTGAGACCGTTCTGATATGCTGATATTGTTTCGGGCTCTGATCAAACCCATCAGCTACTGCCTCCTCTTCATCGAATAACATATCAATTTGAGGTAGAGCATTTCCCAGCGCAACGCCCATAATGCCCCACGCAATCTGATAGTAATGCGAATTACTGCGGCTTGTTGGAACCGGCATAGGAGTAATGTGCTGTGTGCGGTGCACGTGTGTAATCAATGTGCCAAATCCCACCCCACAACTAAAGAGTAGGACAGTCTGAAAGAGTAGCGGTAGATAATAGTGTCTGAAGCCTTTTCGTGGTATCTTATGTAGTGCGACTGGTCGTGTTCGGTTGCCATCGAAAGGAAAAGTAGGGACCTGGAGTTTCTCGTTGTCTATGCTCGGTCGTTTGTGTGGTGTTTGCGCCCCAGTACCCCATGGCGTATTGAGCTCTTCTCTTGCGCCGTCTACTGCCCCTGAATATATGCCGAGCAATGTAGAGGAGGTTAAATTGAGGATAGATCGAGTACGACTGGGCGGTGGATTTTGGTCGGTATGCTGGTTCAGCAAAAGATCCGGATTTTGGGCCTCGGCGGCCGGTGAAGAAGGCAGGGAAGAATCTGTGGATGCCGGTGTGAGGTCAAAAGTCCGTCGAGGAATAGGCTGGTGAATCTGTGGCATTTCCATGGTGGGAGAGGAGATTTTTGTTGCTTGATAGATTTGCAGACGGACGAGGCTTCCAGGCAAAAGAGGTCGTCCAGCGCCTGTTTAACAAGGTTATTGAGCTAGTGATTAATGGAATAGGTGACTGCTCCTCTCAACTATGACTGTCTCTTGTCAACATAGATATCCGTACAGTGATGGAAGAAAGAATTGGCATTCAAATGAAGTGGTGGGCAGTCACAATGATAATCATGCAAGAGATAAAACCTTCGACCAGACAAGATCGGACAACGATGTGAGTGGAGAAGGGCAGCCAGGCTACAATTTCAAGCAGTATGAGCTGCCATCGGTGGGCATTTGTTCGAGTCTCATAGGCACATGGATGTGAAATTTACAATCTTCACATGCTTCATAAGATCATTATTGCTTGTGACAGCCGAGAAGGAGGACGAATCGAGGGGGAGCGAGGGACGATGCGAGCCTGTGCTTTTGTTACTGCATAACACTGCATCATACCCTGGCGGGCACCAACTGTGGAATCCTCAACGTCACATGACATGACGATAGCAGATGACAGAATCCACTTTCTTAAGATTTTTGCAACAAGCACAACAGCTGAGGTCGTTATTGGACATCCCTCTGAATCGAGTGATAGACGAGCCGGAAGCAAGTGGTAAAACTATCAGTTGAGCAGAAAAGAATATTTTTCCATTTGATACTCCGAGGTCTTCCCTTTAGGAGAGGACCTAAGAAAGATATTTCCACTATACCATAGTATCGGTCAGTACTACACAACTTGAAGTATTTATATCCTTGCCTCCATCTTCAAAAGCTAGGACAATGGCTCTCACGCAGAAGTTCGACCCGGAGACGGCCGATAACTTTGAGGATATGGAGAAGCAATTCGCTGTCAAGGCAGTTCACCACATGACAGTATATTGGGGAATTCTAGAAAAGTTACCTGGTTCGAAACTGAGACTGACACGGCTGGATGATGAAATACTCGAACATTTCAAGAAGGAGTTTCCTGATTTTGACCCTGCTGAAACCATCGACGAAGACAAAATGAAGGGTAAAGAAGGGAAGGAGAAGTGGAGGAACTTCGTGAACCATTACGAGAAGAAGGTCGAAGATTTCAATTTTGGGACAATGTTGCGGAAAAGCCCCAAGACAGAATACGGTGAGAAGGAGACAATCTTCGCTGTACGTATGCAATTTTATGCCATCGAAATTGCTCGAAATCGTGCCGGCTTGAACGATTGGATCTGTGAGCAAACACAGTCAAAAGACAAGTCCTAACCCTGCTGGAGAAGGGCTGAGTTTCGATCTCGCATGCTAGACTGTGTGACACCCAATTCCCAAGAACATGGAATAGGCTCCGTATGGCATTTCACTTGAGCAATGTCAACGACCAAGTACTTCTTTGGCATTGAAGGAAGTGAGACAAGTATCGTCGGATGCCTGGAATCTTTGCAAGCTCTCAAGCTTCATCGACGAGGCCATGGTCTACGGTGAAACTGAAGAAGAGAACAGGATTCAAATGCTTCACAACATATCCGAAGGCCAGGAGTCGAAGAAACTCATAACGTATCAACCAGCTCGTATTCACGTTCACGTGCAAGTCAAGCACATTCGTCTCCATACCTACCTTCACTCTTCAAATATATCGAGCATTGTTGGTCCACCATCACGATCATGACTAACTCACATCTCTTTACTTTTTTCCGATCTCTGTGAAGCACTGTCGATGGCAACATCTTGTTTCAAGCTATCTTCTGATTGCTCTGCTCCGCTCGCCGGTAGTGGAGAATTGTTTACTTGTCTACTTTTTGCGGGATTTTGATTGGTTCGAGATGGTTGTAGAAGTGATGGCAAACTTATCAAGAGTAGGAAGGGTAAGCTGTGGCAGATAGCAGCACCTCACAATCATGGTATTTTGTCTCTCCATCGTTAACTCCAGACCTTCTCTTAGCACGGCGTCCACTCTCTTTCGTCGCGAATGCCATCTGTCATTCAAAATACATTTTCCACAAAGCAGTGATTGCCAAATTGTGCATTCACTAGCAAGCGACAATGTCACCTCCCAAGCAAGATCGGCTTAGAAGTCTTTGTCAGATTCCAGACATCTTTCTTGCAAGCACCATCTACTTCCACACCACTTTTTGCAACAGCTTACAACTTATAACCTCAAACTCTGACCTCCAAATCCGTCCACCAATAAACCGATCTCTACTAAAGTCTAACCATCCTACAATATCAATCCACACCGATCCAACTCCCTTCTGTTCAGAAAATGAACCACTCAACAAAAACAACAGATAACTCCGCCCAGACTGATCTCATGAGCGACAAACCCCACCACTACCAAACCTTCACCTACACGTCCCACAATCCCAAACGAAACTACCACCACAGTCGCAAGGCCAAAAAGAAGAAGCAAAAAGAGCGACAGAACCAAGAATCAGAAATCGCAGACACGCAACCAACCATTACAAGAGAGCCCCTCACGGCCACCGCTGATAACGAAGACGACACCGCAATCACAACCGGCATCGCAGGGATGCACGTCTCGAAAACAAATCCACCACCCGCGCTCATCCCTTTTCTGTGCCCCGATCATGTCATCGCAACGACTGACTCTGCAGCGGGCTTCTGTGCACGTCTTGACGCGGATAGCAAAATCGAAAGTGCTGGAGCTGCGAATGGGTCTGGTACTGTAGAAGCAGACTTAAAACAGGCCGAAGCGTATTTCGCGGGGATGAGAAAGGTTTTGGACGAAAGAGCGCGATTGTGTAATGAGTTAGAAGGGAGGATTAAGGAGTTGAACACGATCTGTAGTAAGATTAGAAGTACGGAGCGAAGCGGTGAGAGAGAGGACATGGAGCGCTTAAGGCGCGAGAGAGAGTGGTTGGTAGGCCGTATCAGAGTTTTGAGAGCACGGTGGAATGTGTGTGGTGATTGGATCTGAGGATACGTACCTAGATATCGATAAGGCGGTCACTGAACCACTATATGCCGAGTACCAAGAAAATTGGGACGAGGCTGGTTGCGCGAGAGTTGAATCAATATTATGGAGTAGTAACGACGTGCTCCAGAAGGATGAGCGAAGCAACCAGACCATATTTCCTGGCGAAAGATACACTTAAGATAATACAATTGTCCCGAAATCAGCCAGCCAATGTATACATTGTTACTTCGGAATCAGGGTTGCTTCAACCTTAAGGAAAAGAAATGTGAGTAGCTGTGCTGACAAATGTCAAATCCTATACGCGGGTGAACGTTTCACTTTGGTTTTGGGTGTTGGAGTTCGTGGTAGATTGCCCTTTGGGGAAATTTGGGCTACTTCTTTTGGAGTCGCGTACATACACAGATAAAACGAGCAACATGTGCGTACACTTACAAACTCCCTCACTTGCATGTATTCACTTACGATGTGATACAGAAAGATATGGTATGACACACGCTACGAAGCCACGAGATGCATGCGTGAATTGATCATTCCAGATAAGTGTTGGTGCAGAGAAACTGTCTATTACTACCAAAAAGTCAGTGTATAGAGATATTAATAATCTTAACATCCTCTTCCGGCTTCTCCTTATTAACCCTCACATTCTCAATCAAATGCACCACATCCTTCCCCTTCTCAACCCTCCCAAACACCGTATGCTTCCCATCCAGCCAATCCGCTTTCTCAGCCGTTGTGATAAAGAACTGACTTCCATTCGTGTTCGGCCCGGCATTCGCCATACTCACCGTATACGGCCTGTCGTGCTTTAACTCAGGATGAAATTCGTCTTCGAATTCCTTGCCCCAGATTGATGTGCCGCCTGTGCCGTCGCCGAGCGGATCACCGCCTTGGATCATGAACCGCCGGATCACGCGGTGGAAGATCGTGTTGTTGTAGTACCCGTTTCGGGCGTGGGTGATGAAGTTTTCGAAGGTTTTGGGTGTGTGTTGTGGGAAGAGCCGGATGTGGATGTCGCCCATGTTCGTGTGGATTGTTGCTGCTGAGCCGGTGATTTGTTGTTTCTGTTCGTCTTTTTGTTTCTTGCCTAGTTGTTTTGATTTCTCGTTGTGGATGTCGCGGTCGGATTTACTGGGGCTCTCTTCGTTTGTGAACATGTAGAAGCGGACTTTGCCGTAGCCTGTTGCGAATAGGATTGGGTCACGCTCTTCTGCTGCTTCGAGTAAGGGGTTGGAACTTGCTGCCATGGAGACGGTGATGACGCCTTTGTGTTCGGGTGCGCCTTGGTACATTGCGATGTCGAGGGCTCGAAATGGCTCGTCTTTGCCGTACAGGCGCATTACGCGATTAGTCATGGTGTTCACGACTTTGATCCCGTGTAAGGATCCGTATGCGATGAAGTATCCGGACTCGTCAAAGCAGATATTGATTCTTGTTCTTACAGCTGGAGTTTCGAGTTCACGCTCCACAGCCAGTCGTCGGTTGAAGTCGTGCTCGTCTAGCTTTTGGATTGATGTACCTGCTTCCTGCATTGCCACCAGTGTTTCTATGGATTCGTCGTATGACCTCAACAACTTCCCTGAAGCGAAGTCAAATATGCGTACCTTTCGGTCGGGAAAGGAAAATGTGGCAAATTGGTCGCCTTGGCGAGTTATTGATATGCAACACGGCACTGACTTGGCCTTTTTGAAGTCGAAAAGGTTAGTGCTCGATTTTGTCTTGAACACGTTCTCGGGCTTCTCGTAGTTGTCCCTTGGCTGCCAGTACTCTACCATCCCTGATGCATCGGCCGATACAACGCAATCAAAGACTTTGTTATAGGCCATGGCAACTACATCACTGCGGTGGATGCCCGTTAGCTTCTTCATTGACTCTTGTCGATCCCCTAGACCATGCCAGATGTAAATATCCTTCCCGATACTCACAGCAAGAACTGGATCTCCACCCCTAGAGCGAATCCAGCAAAGTACAGTGCCGTTGTCGTCCAGACTGATTATGGTACGCAAGTCAAGAGCAGCGACATCGAAGATCTTGACCGTCTTGTCGTCACCAACACTGGCAAATAAGGTACCGTCCGGTGAGGATGCTGTGTTCGTGATTCGACCATCGTGAGCCTGATATTGTTTCGCGAACTCAATGCCCGAGGCAGTTTTCTTCCAGAATTTGACCACACCATCAACAGATGAGGTGATCAAAAAGTCTGCTGGAGAGGATGACATTACAACACTCGAGACCTGATCTTTATGCATCAAAGATCTCGAATATCGCAGACCTTTGGGCAAAGCAGCAACGTATAATGCCTCATAAGGTAGTTTCCTCTTCTTCCTGGCGGGCACTGTCGACGGAAGTGCAGGGCCAAAGTCGTCATCAGAGCTATCAGAAGCATTTCCGTCCTCGATTGACCGGGACCGTTTACGCGACATGTCTGCGCAATGTTTGTAGTGTCTTCGTGGCTACGATGGTCTTGAGGAGGCTGCCAATATCGAGGTAACGAATTGAAGAAAGCCACGACAAATTTGTACTAGCTTGAGCCTAGGACACGATGGCACGTGATACGAAACTACTAGCTTCAAGTTAGACACATAGGTGCTCTTACCTACTCCTGTCTATGCCACCGTCTTTCCAATACTTCACGTCTGAAGTGCAATCAGTCGTGGCTTCGAATTCACACAGTTTCACTACCCGTAGATAAGCGGGGTCCTCGATCTACAACACGTAGTTTTCCCGTGGCGTGGTCGGCTACTATTCGAATGTTCCATGTTGAGGCTTCAGCGACAATACTCCCTGTGATGGAATACCTCTCACCCAGACGTCTTGAGCACCAAGAAATGAGCGTGCAACCCAGGGTACCGCTTGTGGCTTCGTTGAATGCTTGGGTTGTGATGTGTTAAGGGAAACCGATTGTACTCGATCTGGTCGAGTTCATGCCTGCTTAACGCTTGCCTGTGGAGACTGCTCTTCATTGTGTTCTTCCGAGCCGAACCCACGTACTAATTCGCGCGCTTACACTTAGAAGATGCATTCAATGTAGTGAAGACAATTGAGCTGGAGTGAATACTACACCCCCACTTTTGACATGGTGCCGTATGCGGAGCGGATGGCTGCACCTTCTCCACTCCCATAAACTTTTGTAAAACGCGTCTCGTCATATCGCGATGAGGGCATGTCTGTGCTTCGCACCCTTCGGCCGTCGTCATGGTCAAGCTCATTGTAATTGCGAGGGTCATACCCGAGGATGTATACCTTCGCAGCATCGAGCAGGGCATCCTCGTCACATCTGTACTCGAGAAGAAATTTCGCGTTCCGGTACGCGACCCGGAGACATGGTACATTGGTCGACTCGCAGTCGAGATCAAGAACAGCTATGAGAGATTGTACAAGAGGTCTGGTGGATTTGTAAAAGTTCAGACTGCAAGACTAACGCTGGCAGACCGCTTGGCCAAATCAAGTACTTGAAAGACAACGACGATGATTGCGATCTCGATCCAGAACTCTCGGTCACCGACCTGCTTGTGGACGAAGGCAAGGCTGCGCAAGATGGCTCAGATCAACGCGTTACAGTGAAGATAATACAAGAGCAAGGACGAGCAATTCGAGCAGGATCTGTCGTACCCGACCTAACACCAGCTCACTACCAACCTCCTACACGTCCACCGGTTCCGAAGTTTCCCGACAATAAGCGACCACATGAAGGTCAGCAAGAAGGCTTTGCCCAGCCGAAGAGGCGGCGATTAGGACAAATTGAAGAGGAGGATCGAGAAAATGTGATTGATTCCATCGAACGAGATGGTGAGCGTGGCTTCTCCCATTTTGAGTTACCCGGTGCTCATTTTCTGGCAGCCCTTAACAATGAAACCCACACCCATGGTGTACGGCCGAAGATCGAGTCGCCCGAACTCGCTATGCCCTGGACGAATACTGAACCCGCCACAAGGGACGAACTTGAACTACTACCTGAAGCGCCCACGAACCTGCACTTTCGAACATCACGTACTAATCTCCACACGTCCGTCCCTCAACGAACCCGTGATATCGAGATCAGAGAGTCCTCGCAGCTACCCCCTCAGAATAGACTGCGTCACACAATATCTGCTGCTGACAGAGCACAAAATCTGATAGCTGACAGATTTCAACGACAAAACCCGCATTCTCATGCTCCCATCACACCTCCATACACCGCAAATGCTGTTCGGACGCCTGGAGACCATGCCGTATCTATGCTTAACGGCATGAAATCTGCCTCGCCTGTCCAGCGGCTGTCGAACTCATCTTCCGCTTCCAGATTTCGCAGGCTTGGCACAAATGGGAAAGACCTCTACGACTACCCTGAATCCGACATAGATGACACGCAAATGTCTCCAAGATCAAGGGCCCAGAGGTCTAACATCCCTCCTAAGCAGATTACACCTCGACTCGTACAGTCACCACATTCACGGAATGGTATCGAATCGGCCGCGTCTGCAGCAACATCGAATAGCACGGCCGACGTATCGAGAAATGGTACTGAACACTCGCGTAGTCATGCTCGAGATCATCCGAGACTGTCTTACGTTGAAAGGGGAAGTCCCACAAGTCGACCCGAACAGAAGGCGCAGAATGAAGTTGATATCGATGCCATGGATGTTAGTGCAAATGAAGAGAGGGGAGACAATGTTGCCAGTAATGTAATCGAGCCTATCATTCCCGAAAAACGACCTGTTGAGGATAGGCGATCTATGATGGATATTGAGAAGAGTCCAGCTCCTGTGGGCGATGAAACACAAGTTCAAAATGTGGACGGCACAAAAAGGAAAGTCAAAAAGCCATCCAATGGCAAGAGCCGGGAAAAGAGTACGAATAAAGGATCTGGTTCGAGAAGTCATAGTGTGGCTTCCTCAGCCAAGGAATCTCTTCGGTCTGGTCAATCAGGCACACCGCATCGAGACAGGCAACTAGACGATGGCAACAGAGCTGTTGAATCGCATAATCAGGCTGATACAACAGATGAGCTTGATGGCCCTGGAGAACAGCTTATACAGAATCTGCAGCAGAGCTCACCAGCACGTAGCCAGCAGACGGCGGTGAGGGTCAACGTGCCTGCACGAAAGTCTGATTCCAAGAAGAAACGCACTACCTCAAAGACAAAACGACAGGACGATACGGATGACGAAGATGTAGATCGTCCGCCAGAATCAGTATCTGAAGACAACGATACAGTTCCCAAGTCGAAAACCTCCAAGCCCGCCAAGTCAACATTACAAACATCGCATGACCAGCCAGCCACTGACCTAAGGTGCCTGACATGCTGGAGAAAACAAAACAAGTGCGATCGTCTCCGACCAAAATGTACGCACTGTGAGAGGAATAAGAGAAACTGCCAAATCTATGACATGACTAGAGCTACTGCTGACGAAGAAATCGAAGCTCGTAGGGCGGACAAGCAAAGAGGGAAGTCGAAGCCGCCGGCACACACGTCAGGAGCAACAACTCAGAAGAGTGGCCACGAACAGGGTGCAGCTGCATCTTCTGTTCAGCAGCTTCGGAAGCCAAAGTCGAAGGCTCGAAAGTCAACCGCTAACCAAGCCGAAGATCTCACCTCTGCTAGTGACGGAGATGTGGATCAGCAGAGTGACCGTCAGCCAGACTTGAAAGATGCTAGCCTCAAGGCGAAGCGAACCAAACCAAAAGCTGCCAAGTCTCAACGTGTTGTGTCTGCCAGTCCAGAGACAGACAGTATAGCTCGAGGATCGGAATCCGAAGACTCAGTATCACAGCCAGGAAAGCTGCATGAGCTTGAGACCACCTTGCCAAGTGAGATCGTTCCTGCTAGTGACCACGGGAGTACCTCCCGTAATGCCAAGAAATCGAGATGTAGCACAAGTGTTTCAGCTGAGAGATCATCTATTGTCGGATCTACTGTGTCAAACTCCAAGAAGCAAGATTCTAGTGATTCGAGAAATGCGAAACCCAAATCTGCAGTGTCCACAGACAGACAACGAACATCGAGCACCTGGATTATCCCTCCAGGCATGACCGAAGAAGAATACAGTTTAGCTTTGAAAGACCGCGAAGGTCTGACCGACGAACAACGCAAAGCTGGAAACTTGCGTTCCCAGAAGCGCGACAAGCAGAAAGACTCCACGCCCATATCTCGAGATCCAATTCCTGAACAGAGCACAAATCCTGATAAGCGCAAAGTCAAAGAGTCTATGCTACAGGTTCCACAAAGCTCTAGCTCCCAAGCTGCATCAGACGATGCGAAGGAGCACATACCCAAACTCAAGAAGGATGTGAAAGTCCCTTCATCGACCCAAGGAAGCGTTAAAGAAATGGGCCGTAAGAGCCTCGCTGCAACCCAACCATCAAGGGTAGCTTCTTCGGCAACCAACGGCACGCCTTTACCCACGAAGCCGTCCGAACCTGTCACCGAGCCACAAAAATCTAAAGTGACTGAGCAGAAGCGTGTGAAACCAATACCAGTCCAAATACCGGAGCTCAACAACATTAAGAACAACCCACCATTTCGTCTTCAGAAGCCCCCTCCGCCCTCGACAGTCGTGGCGAGTGCCCGAGCCGCTATTCAACCTGCCTTTGCGCCGACCACCGGCACAACAACATCAGCAACATCGAACCGGCCCGCCAAATATATGATCGATCTACGACACAGCCTCAACAAGAACAAATCCGCCTCCTCAACACCACGGCCTGTACTCACTCCCGCGGACATGGCAGCTGAAGCAAAGAAAAAGAAAGCATTTTCACTCACCGCAGATGACGAAGATGACGAGGAAAGCGAGGATGAAGACGATGACGAAGACTCAAACAGCGACGAGGACAAAGAAAACGGTACGAAGTCTTCACTTCTGCATCCACGGATAGCGACACCTGATCTAGAAAGCGGGAGTGATATCTCTGATGATGAAGAGCTTTGACGTTGTGGAGCTGTTAGATTGTATAGGATATTTGGGTCTTGGTTGTTATCTTCGTTGTCGTCCCTGTCGATGAACGGTGTATAGTCTTTGTTGCAGCATTGTCCTCTTTGGTATATGATATGATGGGCGGTTGCTGCTGAGCGGATGGATGAACGAATAATGTTGATGAAATGTTGTGCCGTCGTCGTCGTCGTTGCTGCTATAGATCAGGTAGGAGCCTAGGTACAGTAGGTACTTACTGTAATAGCGCTCCTTGTGGACCTTGCTCTTCAGTATATTATTATAGGCAATGAAACATCGTTCGTTAAAGCGGGACTAATAAAAACAATCTGCTGTAAATACTTCTTAGCCTGAATCTGTATGTAGTAGCTACCTTATATACATAGCTACTCTACGTACCGACCTGAACCCCGCCTCCCCCCTCCCCAGCCTTCTCCCCCTTCCCATCCCGGTGCTTCCCAACAATATACTCCAAAGCCCTCACCAAAAAAGGCAACACAAAGCCCGGATTCTCCGTCAACGGAAAATGTCCCAAACCATCCATCTCCTCAAACACCACATTTCCCTCCCCTTCTCCTTTAATCACCTCCGCCGTCTCACGACTAGCAACAACACTACAACTGTAATCAAACACACCAGTCAACATATAAACCGGCACACAACTCGTATCGATTTTCTCGACTCGTCCCCGTCCATCCCAGCCGCGGAAGTAGAACTTTAAGTCACCTGCGAAAACACCAGTCCCTTGGCTCGAATACTGCCACCAGATCTGGCGCTTGTAGTATTCCGGCGAACTTGGCGCTATCATGCCGCAGACGCGTTCGGGGTCGAGGATTGCGGCGTCAAGGCCGGAGATTTCGTAGATTGGTTGGGTGAGCGGTAAGTGGGCCGTTGCTTCGCAGGGTATTGCGCCTATCAAGGGAAATGTGAATTCTTTGTTGGTGGCGGCGATGGCGGCGGCGAGGCAGACGTGGCCTGCCATTGAGGCGCCGCAGATTATTACGTTGGTTAGTTTGAGATGTGTGGCGACTAGGTTGATTGATTCGAGGTAGGATTGTTCGGTTAGGCTGTAGGAGTCGGGGTGTTGGGTTGTGCCGAGACTGGAACGGCCGTGGGCGGGGAGGTCGAAGGCGACCATTTTGCAGCGGGTTAGGAGCGTGGGGTTGTTCATTAGCGTGTGGTATTGGCGGGAGTCGGAGCCTGCGGTGTGGAGGAATAGGAGTGTTGGTATTTGTGGACTTGGGTTGGAGGGACCGGATGTTTCGTAGAAGATTTTGACGGCGCCATATTCGCTGTGGTTGATCCAGGTGTAGCGGCCTATTATGTGGTCTTCTGAAATGTTTTCTTCTTCGGGGAGAGTGATTTGGGCTCCGGATTGCGCTAATGGGATCTCAGTGACTGCGTCTCTGATGCGGTCGAGGGCGATTCGCCATACCCGTGCATATCTTGCGAAAGCTGTCAGGTCGCCGAGTACGCAGACCTCTTTATGCTCTGGGCCGAGCACTCGAAGCATGCCCCAGTATGACTGGTACGGTCTGACAAGTTTCTCGTTTGAGACGAGGCATGTTTGCCAGTCTTCACTACGAGCACTTAAGCTGAACAGAGCGTCTTTTTGAGCTCCGGCGCTGATGGTAGATTTCATTTTCCCACCAGCATCACTAGCCGTTATTTTGATAATAATGCATGGTAGACTGTCGGCCGTGGCGTCAGATGAGACCAAGCCAAATGAGACGTCAGCATTGCCACTGGCTTTTGCAGCTGCGAGAGCCGACAATCTCAGGCTTTCATCGTTGTCGAGATGTGCTTGGATTGTGTCAAAATGCGTCTTTAAGTGGTCGACAATCCAGGAATGCATGTTCTCCCTCTGCCCAGAAATTGGGCCCTTGACACCGCTGCTTAGAGATTATTGTTATTGAATTGAAGTGTCCAGGATTGTTTTTCTCTCCTCAAGGGGAGGGCCACAACAGAGATCTCATCTTATGGTTGAAGTATCTCTGGTGTTTCAGCTCAACACCTCGGCACACTCCCCCGCACTCTATCACCTGTGGCACAGTTCGTGCAGCCATTCAGAAAGCGTCTTAATGAATGGCGGTTCGGTACCGTGGTGTTGGTGAAGTATAAAAACAATCTCCAACACGTGTAATAAAACTACCGAGTACTTCAAGATGCAGTCCTTTTTCTTGGCATTGCGGCAGTATGCCCTGGCAGGGACTCGATGGACGCATGAAGCTTGGCAATCGGAATGATATTTACGTTCTACCGTCTACTTCGACATCAAGCATGGTGATGAGTCGCTTGGCCGCATAGTGCTTGGCCTCTATGGCAAAACTGTGCCTAAGGTATGTGCTCTGAGCACGCTATGCCGGTCCTTTCCTTTACTAACGACGAGCTAGACTGCTGAAAACTTCCGAGCTCTTGCTACAGGTGAGAAAGGTTATGGCTACGAGGGCTCAGCCTTTCATCGAGTTATCAAAGACTTTATGATCCAGGGGGGTGATTTCACCAAGGGAGACGGCACTGGTGGCAAGTCTATCTACGGAGAGAAGTTCGCCGATGAAAACTTCAAGTTGAAGCACACCAAGAAGGGCCTTTTGAGTATGGCCAATGCTGGCAAGGATACTAACGGCTCGCAATTCTTTATCACCACGGCTATCACAAGGTAAAGCTTCTTTCGTGAGGAGTCTACAATGTACTGACAACATATAGCTGGCTCGATGGCCGTCATGTCGTCTTCGGAGAAGTCCTTGAGGGGTATGACATTGTCGACCTCATTCAAAACGTCGCAAAAGGTTCTGGTGACAAGCCAAAACAGAATGTCGTTATCGTCAAGAGTGGAGAATTGGAGATTCCCCCTGAAGGTATACATGCCGAACTATAGGGTCGAGAGCAAACCCAACTCTCGATCTGAAATGGTACGATCACGAACTAAGCCATGAACGATATAGAAGAGATCTTCTCTGATAGTCATCCTGAGTACCTCGAGGATGATAGTGACAAGGTTGATATACCAAAGCCAGATGATGAGAAGATTCCTCATGAAGATACGACTACCGAAACGAAGGCTCATGACGAAGTCAGTATGCTAGACGGAACTATGCAAAGCTACTTGCTTAAAATAGGCTTGGTTGGCATGGCATTTGTGTTTATCATGTGGTTGATCTCAAAGCGTAGGAGAAGCGCCTACGACCCTTTGAAACAAGATGAAAAGAGTACAGTGTAGCCAGATCGACACTATCAGGATCTTTCATACATGAAACACATGCAATCATGAACATGCTTAACAAAAACAAAAAGCTCAGGCCCAGCAACCTGTCATGCTCTTCAACAGAGGCTGGCTGTAGTTTACTGTAATCTCGAATGGTACCTACATGTATACTTGAATCCACGCATTCTACAGGACTCCATTTACGTGGGAAGCTTGCAACTCCTTCAACGGGCAATTGCGGTCGCTTCACCTACCTCTTCGATGCCAGTGTCTTCAAGATTAGAGTCTGACATTCGCCTCACCTTCCTTTGATTCCTGCGCCTTCCACGGGTCTCGCCGCTGGATCTTGGCATAGGGCCTGGCGCTAAGAAATCTTTCACCTAAGCCTCTGCGCCTTTTCTGCTATCCTTTTACAACTTCTACCACATCCCAAATACCCAAGTGCAAACAGTTTCATACAATCTTTTCAGTCATTCTTTTCGTTGTTTAGATAGATTTGGAGAGGCGTTTCTCTCTTCTATCTGCTTGAACGAAAAGGTCTACAAAGAACCAGCAAACTCAACTGCATTTTACTCAATACCCTCCGATAAGTGTTATCAGGCACCTGAATTTGAACTTCCCAACCAGAAAACTATTCCAATCTCAACTGTAAGTCAAGATCCTTCCGCTGAAACACGTCAAACGCTCCCTCACCTCTCGCCTGACTTCGTTGAGCACTTCGTGTGTTGCGACAAGGAGTGCATTAGGCACAACCATTTCTGCTTCCAAAATCTGACGTTGTATTAACAAGTTTTGTTACAGACCACGAAATCGCTCCAATCATGGCTGACCAACTGAACATGAACAATCTGTCCCTCAACGAGTCTCGACACGCTCCAAATGGCGGTCTCAACGGTCGATCCGCTTACATTCCTCCACACCTCCGAGGTCGAGGCGGTCCTCCTCCCATGAACACCGACGGCCCAGCGCCACCAAACGGCAACCCAAACGTTTCGGGAAGCGCATGGGGCAACAAGCAACAGAATGGTGATTGGGCAAGTGCTCCTGATTTCCAACCTGGTCCCAACGGTGCTGGTCCTGGTCCTCAGAGCAACGGCTGGCCTGTGCCTGGTGCAAGACCGGCACCACCAGCTGCTGCTGCACAACCTGCATTCAATCCCACTGCTTACGGTGCTCCAAGAGGCAACTTTGGTGGCGGACATGGTAGCAGCGGAAACACTGGTGGTGGCTACGCAGCTAGAGGCTCCGGAGAGGGTCAATGGCGTGACGGTCAACACGTTCCTGGTCCTGCCAACCCCCGTGTTGAGCGGGAACTTTTCGGCGTGCCAAACGATCCATCCAAACAACAAACTGGTATCAACTTCGCCAACTACGATGACATTCCCGTCGAAGCATCTGGTCACGACGTTCCTGAACCTGTTACAGCCTTCACGAACCCACCCCTTGATGATCACTTGATCTCCAACATCAAACTAGCTCGTTACACCGTCCCTACACCAGTTCAAAAGTATTCGGTCCCTATTGTTATGGGTGGTCGTGACTTGATGGCCTGCGCACAGACTGGTTCCGGCAAAACTGGTGGCTTCTTGTTCCCAATTCTATCTCAAGCTTTCCAGAATGGTCCGTCAAGCAACGCAGCGAACTCCATGGGTGGTGGCGGCTACCGACAGCGAAAAGCATATCCAACATCTCTCATCCTTGCTCCTACTCGTGAGCTGGTTTCGCAAATTTATGACGAGTCTCGCAAGTTCGCTTACCGATCCTGGGTTCGACCATGTGTCGTCTACGGAGGTGCCGAGATTGGCGGCCAGCTCAGACAGATCGAACGTGGTTGTGACTTGCTTGTAGCAACTCCAGGTCGTTTGGTCGATCTCATAGAACGAGGTCGTATCTCTTTGGCCAACATCAAGTACTTGGTTCTCGACGAGGCTGACCGTATGCTGGACATGGGTTTCGAGCCTCAGATCCGACGCATCGTCGAAGGTGAAGACATGCCTGGTGTCGACGGACGACAGACTCTCATGTTTTCTGCCACCTTCCCCCGTGACATTCAGCTTCTTGCCAAGGACTTTTTGAAAGACTATATTTTCTTGTCTGTCGGTCGTGTCGGCTCAACCTCAGAGAACATTACTCAGAAGATTGAATACGTCGAAGACAGCGACAAGAAATCTGTCTTGCTCGATATTCTCCACACGCATGCCGGCGGCTTGACTTTGATCTTCGTTGAAACCAAGCGCATGGCTGATACTCTTTCCGACTTTTTGATCACACAAGGCTTCCCAGCTACTGCCATTCACGGAGACCGAACTCAGCGAGAACGTGAGCGTGCTCTTGAATTCTTCCGAAATGGTCGATGCCCAATCATGGTCGCTACTGCTGTCGCAGCTCGAGGACTTGACATAAACAATGTCAACCACGTTGTCAACTACGACTTGCCGACCGATATCGATGACTATGTCCACCGAATTGGTCGAACTGGTCGTGCTGGTAACACTGGTATCTCTACTGCATTCTTCAACCGTGGTAACCGAGGTATTGTCCGAGATCTCCTTGAGTTGCTCAAAGAAGCCAACCAAGAAGTTCCGTCTTTCCTTGAGAACATCGCCCGGGAGTCCACTGGCTTTGGCGGAGGCCGAGGTGGTGGTCGTGGTGGTCGAGGCCGAGGTGGTGCTGCTAATCGGGACATGCGACGAATGGGACCACCCGTCGGTGGAGCTCCATCTTATGGTGGTGGCTATGGCGGTGGTAGTGGTGGTGGCTTCGGTGGAGGCTACAGCAGTGGTGGTCAAAGTGGTGGATATGGTGGTGGTTACGGTGGTGGATACGGAGGTGGTGGTAGCTACGGTAACCCAGGCGGTGCCAGCGGTCCATCCTCCTGGTGGTAAGCTTGTCATCTTTGACAAGCACATGACCATCTCGGATCGGCATTTTCTTATGTTTTTTCAACTTTTTCGACGGAATGATTTCGACTATGTTACATCGTTTATTCGATGCGAAAACTCTGGCTTCGACTACGACACGACTGTTACGACGAAATCCTTCCCCAGTTTTAATCATTACAGCATGATGCATGATAGATAGCGTTGACTTTTCCGATCGATTTTTCAGATACCCCCAAAAGTTCATGTCGATCTTCCACAACGACGAGGAGGAAGAATGATGTGTCCTGGAAGCTTCGAAATGGCGTCTTTAATTGCATTGAGAGGATGGGTGAGACTTACCTTTTTAGGTCACAACAAAAGTTTCACTTTTCATCTTTCGACACGATACGAAGGACGATTGCGAGTCTGTTTTCGGGACATGATGAACATATAGACTTTCGACATGAATTCAACGGCTGAGGCTCACAGAGGTACTACTACGTACAAACACGACGTGGTCAGCGATGTGGGTTTTGCTTATAAAGCTTACAATACCATGCATTGCTGGCGTTAAATGGGTACTTGATGAGCCTCTGAAGCAATCATAGGAATCGGTCAAATGAAACATTTGAATGGATGGTCTGCGCTGACTGTCCAAAGAGTCATGATTTAGACCAAAATTGAACAATTTGCAATGAGAAATTTTGCAACCCATTCGTACGTTTGCTCGTTGTGATCTTTGTATTTCTCTCCTCCAGCGACACTTGTCCTTGTCTTGAGCATGCTCTGCTTATCTAAGTAGATGGTAGAACGTAAATATCATTCCGATTGCCAAGCTTCATGCGTCCATCGAGTCCCTGCCAGGGCATACTGCCGCAATGCCAAGAAAAAGGACTGCATCTTGAAGTACT
>Ga0181467_100387_pt1 | contig 22541 bp, 20 predicted proteins | sample InSIn5gowninarea_2_FD_119079 | JGI IMG/M metagenome (GOLD analysis project Ga0181467, IMG submission 119079) | Clean room microbial communities from NASA Spacecraft Assembly Facility at Jet Propulsion Laboratory, Pasadena, California, USA -... ... | reverse complement strand
CCATCGAGGAAAACAGTAGCTATCTTCTCGGAGATGAGCTGATTACTTCTTTGATCAGTCGGGTCGGGTATGGCTGTCCAACAGGTCGACAGTCTTGGGCTCTGACCTGTTGACCGCAACATGGGATGATGGGACGAGCTTATCCCGCCGCCCATCGCCTGAGATAGCGCTACTGGCTAAAGGTCTTGGTACATGCTCTATATCGCAGTAAAGCACTTAGGGATCAGTTGAGTTATAGAGAATGTCCCAGTGCTGAGGGTAGTGAAGGGCTTTGTTTCGATGGCTAAGAGTACTTCTAGAGTTTTAGCATAAGAGGGTTTGGGTGGACGTTATGATTGCATTGATATCACATGTGGTATCAATTAGAATGCTTTCAATATAATAAAATTTGGACGGATAGGAAGGCACTCTGTTGAATTCAGATCAGATCAGGAAACACAATCATTATACCGAATATACGGACCGATTGCTTGGGGAGGGATTCGATTATCGTTTAGATCGGGTGTTATGAGAATGAGATGGATTCGAGTAGAGATGAATGAGAGGATTTTAGAAGGTACCAACAGGATTGACAGGGCGGGAGTAGGATGAACGCAGCTTATTCTATCTTAATCCACCTGGAAGTCGCTATCCGCATCACTATCCTGGATCTCAATATCTTCCTCTGACACTTCATTCCCGAGTTTCCCTCGTCCACCATTGTCACTTTCAGTGTCCGAAGCTTCATCCTCCTCGTCAGACAGTGCACCACGCTGACTCGCTTCCTCCTCTCCCTCACTTGCCTCCAGCCTCTCACCCTCACTTCTACTCCTCCCAACCCGTTGGACCCCTTCCCTTCCTTCCTGACCCAATCCCCTCCACCCCCTCCCCTTCCCAATCTCCCTCAAAAACCCATCAACATGCACAAACCCCTCCAGCTCCTCATCAATGTTATCACGCAACAAATCCTCCATATCCCCTTCACCCAGCCCGTGTACAACCCTCAGATGCTTCTCCAATTTCTGTCCCGCACCTCCCTTGTCACTGAACGCTCTCCCTCCTCTCTCACAGTTCGGGACGGGACATGTATCAACCGTTTTCCTCTCGATACTCGTTCTTCTCTTCGAGATATGTTTTCTGTCATCAAGTGTAGTGCTCAATGCCCCGAGATCAGGTATTATCCCTGGCTGGAAAACAATACGTCTGTCGGCTGGGTGATCGGAAGCGCCTGAGGGGAGGACAATGAAGTCCATCCCTTCTCCAAACAAAGAGACACAGCGTTTCGTTGCGCGTTCGATTGCTGAGGAATCGAAACCGACGATGCTGGCCATTCCTAGGACTTCGCTCCAATCTCGTAGGCCGAGTTTGCGCCTCCATACTCGTTCATTCCCTGCAGGGCTGGAGATGTGCTTTGCAGGTGATCTGATCCTTTTCCGTTTCTCGGCATGCCTTGATCTCGAACGTGAGACACTCCCATGCGAGGTGTGCCTTTGTCTTGATCTCGACCGCGAGGGCTGGGAGCTAGATGAGGGAGGATTTGGTGGGGCGAATGGTGGGAGAGGTTTCTTTTGTAGCCTTGCAACGCGAACGAGATATTCTTCTTGCGTCTCGTTCGAGAGCCTAGGATACTGTTTCCGGGGCCGTCCACGAGTGGTGAGATTGGCCCTCCATTCGTTGACCTGCTCCTGACGCCTTTCTTGACTTAGCGAACTTAGATGCGAAGGAGAATGATTCCTTGGCCTCCCTCGGCCTCTCTTCGATGGTGCTTCACTACTTGTGTCATGCGTATTTCTAGATGCGTGGGAAGACTCAGACGTGGTGCTGCTGATACTGACACGTCTTTCAATCCTAGTCCAAGAGCCGCGAGCATGGTGTAGCGCTAGGAGAAGTTTATCGAGTTGCGTAAGGGCATTATTCATCGTAGGCTCGAGCAGTATCCGTGATCTCTCGTCATCGGTGGAGACAACGGGCTTCAGTATCGTATGGGGTTGACCTGTGACTGGAGGCATCGAAGCAGCTGGTGAGCTTCGTGCCCTTTCCTGCTCGTCTTCAGCTTCGGCTTGGTCCTCACTCCCACTTCTACTTCTAGTCCCACTGTCCTCACGATACATACTTCCCTCCCTCTCTTTCCCCTCGTTATCTTCCCCTCCGTCTTCCGATTCCCTCTCCTCCCACGCACAATTCACTTGCTTTAACACAACACCCATCAGACAGTCCTTCAACTCCGCACCAAATTCATCGTCCTTATCCCTTCTATACAGATTCTCCTCATCTTCTTCCTCATCGGGACCCCACCCCTCACTCCACTCCCTCGGCACCTCAGCATCAGGCAGAGGCCACGCGATCCAGCTCTTCGGCGGTCTCCATTGCTTTTTCACTTCTTCGTTCTTGATCCTCTCAGCTTGTGACTACTAGCTCTCGAATCAGCTTGTCCTCTTAGCATTACCAAACCATTTTCTGACTCGAAAATCTACGTGTCTCATGGAATGGAGGAGAGGTACCTTATCCAACGTCTGCGCCCTCTTCCTCAATTGCCATGAAGCCAATAAATGCAAACCCAGATCTCGATCTCGTAATCTATCCAATGCATCTGCTTCAGCGCGGTCGTCTTGGGTAATTGAAAGCCAGGTCGAGGAGAGGAATGGGGAGCGGTTTGGCCGTTGTGGTGGGGTGGAGGAATCGGAGCCGGAGGACGAGGAGGTGAGGGCTTCGTAGGAGGGCGAGGAAGACGTGATATGGGGTAATGGCGAGGACATTGTTGAGTCCATCAAAGGGTAGATGAGGTTAGCTTTGCGTGCAAGAGAGGGAGAAAGTAAATCGGAGAGCTTTGATTCTGCCAAAATGTGGAGGGGAAGGTGCTTGACCGCTTTTATATTCAAATTCGACCATATTCTTCACATCCACTTCCAAGCATGATCCATCTATCATAATTTATTATGATCTTATCTGCACCTATCGCTTCTCTCGCTTGGGAAGCATCTTGCTCAGGTGTCTGACCGAAAACTTCATGCATGTAAGCAACTGGTCGAATGCGGGTTGTCGAGTTATATTTCAGATCAAAGTAGATAGTAACTGGAAAGATTCTATCTGATACTTTGGTGCTCTAAATTTAGCCGAATTATGTATTCAATTGAGTACTCTCTTGCACGGCGTATATACATCCAATCAAGACCAGACCAGACCATGGTATCTGTTGTATAGTATACTCCTTACGTATGCATTGATCCTGTCCTCCCATTGTCCCCTTTCATCCTTCCTCCCTAGAGGCCCTAGAGGGCGTATATATTTCTCAGTCACAGCCAAAACAACCACTTGCCTCCCCTCCACACTCCCCTTACACACGCCCATGCTGCATTGCCTACCACCACCATAAACCAAACATACCACATAATGCCCACCAACATCCATTCAATGAGAACCCAACCCCCTCGTCTAAACCACCGGAACCTCTTCCTGCGTCTCCGCAGCATACTCTCGATCCCACCCATCAATCTCTGCACTTCTAGCGTGTGATCAGCTACTACATCTCTATTCACCTCATCTGCGGCATCGATCGCTTTGGTCGTCATAGGCGCAAGGTCGTCTGCAACGTGTTTTTGTAGGATGTCGATCCTGTCTAGTAGACGCTGGATAGTGATGTTGTAGAAGGTGTCGGCATCGGAGCGCCAGCTTGTTGAGGAGCGGTCAATGTCATCGCAGAGGATTTGCGCTGCGCGGATGTGTTCCTGCGATCTGGGCACGGGGGACATGTGCGATGGTATCAGATCTGAGATACCAACATACGTTGGATCCTTTTCATCGTGAAGATCGCGCGGCTCGGCGGCCCGACGTGTAATTTCTTTGGCTTTTATGCCAGAGCTGAGGAGGAGAGCGCGAACGCGGGCGATCTGGCGTTTAGTAGGAAGACCGGGATGTGGAGAGGTGCTGCGGTTGGAGATGCTCCATTCGCGTGGATGAGGTGGCCGTTTTTGCTGCGTCGCTTCGAGGTGGGCGAGGCCGGTGACAGGGAGAGCGTGGGGACATGTGCCGACATAGCCGGAGAGGCGGAGGATGGCGTTGAGACGAGCGTCAGCGCTTCGAACATGCTTCGAAAGGGAACCACGGAGGGACTCAGCATCTGAGACGGAGGAATCTCGCTGCCTAGGAGTGGGTGATTGAGTGTCGGGAGTGTTGAGAGGTGAGGCATCCTGGAACGTGAAGGTTGGAGGTTTGTCCAATGGTCGTCGCGATCTCTTACTGTCGTCATTTCTCTTTACTCGAGGCCTCTCTCCAGGTCTTGATGGCTTGCGTCCACGAGCCTCAGCAAACGTCGGCATCTCATCCAAGTATGATGGAAGCTCGGGAGATGCTTCCAACGAAGCTGGCTGTCTTGTTCGAGATCGATCACTGGAGTCCCGCTGTTGGGGACCACCATCTTCGTAGTCAGAATCATCAGTAGAGAAGCCAGATTGTGTACCTGTACCAGGCGAAGCATCTTTCCTCCATAGTAGATCACTGACTCTCGTAATGGGACCTCGACTTCCTTTGAACAGTCCACGAATCCCTGCTGTTGGCTCGCCCTTTCGACGTAAACCTTTGTTGGAGTTGGCCGACATGTGGCTTGCATTCGTGGCTCGATGGGTCAAAGTCTTCGTGGGGCTATTAGAGCGAGTTCTGATACCCGGCCTTTCAGATGTATGCTCCTTTCTTTCTGTCCAGTCGATCGCAGCTATGGGCTCATCATCAATCGCTGCATTGGGCGAATCCCGTTCTTTGCTTGGGTCTCGGGAGGACATTTTCTTTGGTTTTAGCTTCGCCAGTGGCGTCCGTGATGTTGAGCGATCGGGTCTACGACGGGAGGACAGATCCATAGCAATGCTTGGAATGTACGTACGTTGATCTCTCTTCTCCGGCGAGTTTGGTGCAGTGGAATCAAGGCCTTCCATCGAAGGTCGGGTAATGTTGCCATGATATTCCGAACTCTTCCGCATTGGTGACCCTAGTGTCCTCTGTAACCGATTAGATTCACTGGAAGCCTTAGGCTGGCCCGAGAGTGCATCTTCATAGCTCCTCTTCGGTGTATCTGAGTATTGTACAGGAGATGCTGTTTTTCCCCGCAGATCACACTGTGAGTCGGCCCATCCCCTCTCTACATACTCTTGCGTTAGCAAATCAGACATTTGCTTCTCAAGCAATGTCCGCGCTGGATCTTGATTCTTGACCGTCCACTTCCTCCTAGTTCCATCACTGTCACTCTCGGAATCATATGAGTCCGACCTACTGCGTGATCGAAGGAACGGACGATGCATGCGAGCGGAACCATTCTGACCATGGTGTATATGAGTTGCATCGCGAAGCTTGTGTCGTGCCTTGGTCACTGCTCTGTCAGCCTTGTCGTAGATGCCCTCAGAGCTCGGCTTGACTGATCTGAAATCTGGCAACTTCGTATCAAGGCGAAGTCCTGGGCCAGAAGATCGCTCAAGTGTAATTTGCTCGGGCGACAAGGACTTCCTCAACTCTAAGTCGTCGCCTCCTGGCCACGTTGGCCGCTTCAAGCTGGGTTTTACAGGGAAGACCTTCTGGCCTTTGCGATCCTCAATCCTCTTCTTATTGTCATCCTGTTCGAGCCAAACGACATCTGCGAGTAAATCTGCAGGTTTAACTATCCAATCGATTCTTGGTCGTACAGGTTTGACCTTCTCGGCAGCTGAGTTAGGCGATGTGTGAGGACAATCGGAGGACTGTTCAGCATCGCAAAATTCTGGTAATGGCAGGTGATCTAGCCCTTGAAATTTCTGTGAAGATGCTTTCTTCCATACTTCATCCACCCATGATGAGACCCGCTCCGCGTCGCCAAAACCTTGAGCTTCGCTATTGATACCGTATCGTTGTCTCATACGTAGTCGTCGATTTCTGATGTACTGTAGAGGATTATAATCTCTTCCAAGTGACTGCGCAGAGTGCTCGTGGCCCGATGCAGAACGTGTGTTCACAAAGAACCGAGCAGAAGTAGGAGAGGTGCCTCCTGTTACCGCCGTCTGAGGTCGATCCGGTAACTGAGGCTTCAGGGGAGGAACATATTGTAGTAAGCGACGATACTGGGCCATCAACTCGAGTTCCTTTTTGGCCTTCTCAGCCCTTGCCAAGGTCGATGCAGAGAAATGATATCTATAGCGATCCTCCGGGGGAATGTCAAAGGAGCCTTGTAAAGATGTGCTCATTCGCGCTCCTGAGACAATGCGAGGTGAAGCCGTCACGACTCTATCAGTTTTCTCCGGCTTTGGTGAGATGTTCCTCGATATCCTTCGTTGCTGCTGTAAATGATACTTCATACTTCCACCTGTCGTACCATCTCCAAATCCTGATCCCACTGGCGGCATTGGACTTGATATGTTTCGCCTGGCGGCCATCTTCCGGCTCTCACTGAGATTGAGAGCCAGATTGACGATCTGGGCCGAATCAACATCTAGCTGTGCTGGCGCAGGTTCCAGTGAGCGATCTGTGCTCACTCGCACTCCGTCTGCAACTCTCTGGTCCGGATCTTCATCTTGATTCGCATTAGTGACATTAGCAGCCAGTGGACTTCCGCCAACAGCTGAGCTCTTCTCCGACCGCCCATGATGCTTCTTCTCATTGCCCCGCACTGCCCCCTTTCCTTTATGATCCTGTCTCGTCCTCTGTGCATGATCTTGCTTGTGCACCTCTGGCACATTGTCATTCAACAGGAAGCCTCCCCCGGACCGACTCTTATGACTCCGATGGTGCTTCCCTTCCCTCCTCTGCCTATCCCTTATAGCCTCCTTCGACTCCCTCGGTCCATGCCCATACGTCGCAAAGCCATTCCTCTGACTTGCCACAGAGCTCGACTCGGCAGTGTCGGTACTATCGATGCTGAGCCTTTTGTTGCCTATGGAGAAGGGACTTGACGGGTGTTTGCGTTCGAGCGGGGAGACACTGGCGTCGCTGTTGCGTTGAAGGTCGGTGCCATTTGGATTGGTGGTCATTGTCGCTCTTCTGAGAAAGAGCGACTATAGTCCTGTGGTTGAAGTCGCATGATAGCAAGCTAGCGATAGAGGAATGAACGTAAGAGAGCAGCACATTACTTTCACGTGGAGGGTTGGAAAGTTTGAAGTCGTACAGTCGTCCAGTCGTCCAAATCCAAGACAGGGATCATCAGCATCTCCGATACGGAGCCGGGGCTGTGCTCACCGCCTTTGCTGCGACTACTGCCGCTTTGCCGAGCTAGATCTAGATCTCGCCCCGCCTACAAGTACTTGTACTTGTACTGTATTATCGTTCATGTTCTCGACTGCTTGGAAAACCATGATACCATGAGACGATAAGGTGGTTGAATAGTAAGATCTGAGGTTTGACTTCGCATCAATAATTGACCTAATCCTTACCAGGTCTCAATCTACTCCTTCTCTTCCACCTTTTCACTTTCACAGGTTCTGACTTCCTCCTCGCTCTCTGCAATCTCGTCCTGCCCTACCTCTCCAACATACGACTCTCCATTCTCCATCATCCACTTCCTCTCACGCTCCCCCTCCACCTTCTGCACCACACGCTCCATCTGCTCCCGCCTCTTCTCCGTCCTGCTTGTATACCTCTTATTTAGCCCCAACAGCACCCGTCCTGCCGTATGCAGGCTCCCTGTGACAAGCACCACCACCCTCTCCCCATTCACCACCGCAAGTGATGATCGTATCTCGTGCATGATATCACTGACTGCCGCATGCATCGCTTTCGAGCCTTCGAGTAATCCAGATTCTTGGATAGCATTCCACTGCTCATCATCACTATCCACCTGCTGCAAGCGCTCTGTAACAGAGTGATTGTTAGCAACACCTATAGTATCGAAATTGAACTTATGTCCATCATTCGCGAATCTCGCTGTCCGTGATCGGATGTTCATCAGTAAATGTTTGAGAAGCGGGACGGGATCCCGACGCTGTTGGTTGAAAATAAGCCACATTGCCGCTGGCGGGTTCTTGTCGAACTTGTCTCCACGCATTTTGCTGACGAACCACTTTGCTGTTGCTTCGATGCTTTCGAGAGTATGCGCTCCATCGATGAGCCACTTGATGTTCCCTTCTTGTCGTACATGGCATCGTCCAGGGAGGTTGACACTTCGAAGACCGGCTGCGAAGCAGTGGGGAAGTTTCCACTTCTTCATTAACTGTCCTAGAGGTGCCATCGTATCGTTCATGTACCGTTTTGTGGCGGCGATTGCTAGACTGGCGTTGCTCTTCTGATGTTCGCCCTCGAGACCTAGCTTCAGCTTGATGCCCTTGATTATCTCATGCTCCTTAACAAGGGTCAATGCTGTCCCTCTCTCGGCCGCAACCTTCTCCAATACGTCGCCTACAACAGGGTTTTGTTCCACTGTGAAGGCTGGTACACCTTCCCTCATGATTCCCGCCTTATGCCAAGCAATCTCCGCGATATTATCCCCAAGCATACCCACATGATCGATACCTATACTCGTGATCGCACTCACAGCGACCAACTCTTTAGGCAGTATGTTTGTACTGTCATACTCCCCTCCAATCCCACACTCCACGATCGCGGTACAAACCTGCTCTTCTACAAAACAATGCAAAGCCATGATCGTCAAAAACCGAAAGTAATTCGGTTTCGTAGCCGCGCTGAACGGATCAACACTCTCATCTCCTTCCCTCTGTGCAACCATTGAGAGCCTATTCCATATCTCCCAGAAATACTTCCTGAACATCGCCTTGCTGATCGGCTTTCCATCGATACGAATTCTCTCCCTCGGAGTAACCAAATGCGGACTCGTGAAAACACCAATTCTACACAACGGCGATACATTCTTTTTTGTAGTCCCGCCGTTATTCTTCCTCCCTCTCGCATGCACCTTATCGGTCTGTTGATATTGCACCATGATCTTCTCGATCATGGCGCAGACACTTCCCTTGCCCTTCGTACCAGCTACATGGATGAATTTTATGCCATTTTCCCCGAGTTTGTCAGGTGTGTACCCGGCTTTTTGGAGCCAGGATAACATTTCGGGAATTGCATCTTCGTTCTTGATCTGAGATTGACTCGAGGGGTCGGGGAAGGTAAGAGAAGACCGTATGCTAGCATTGGACTGTAAGGAGTCAAGGAGATACGTCGCGGTGTAGTAATTCTGAGTGCAGCCGCGGGAAGTCGCTTGGGAGAGAAGGGAGTGGGCGAGGAGGGAGTGGTGGCGGCGACCTTTGACAATGGAGTGAATTATGGTTCGAGGCCTAGGAGCTGCAGTGGGGCGCCATTGATCTTGCCATGTCGAAACCAATTCCCGTGAAGCTGATGACTCAGCGTTGATAATTACGACTCGCCAACTAGTGAAGCATCGGAGATAGGGCCGAAGGAGGATTTTGGTCATGTCTGAAGATGCATTGTTTGTAAACATTCAGAGCTCCCAATTTCATAGTCTTTGGAGACAGCCTCGCACTTAGCCTTGCAGGTAGTAGATGTCATGTATCACGTGAAGGGGTTTCTCTGGCCAATTGAAGGTCTTGGGTGGTGGCATGGAAAGGGCATGGGACATTATTTGCGTACTTACTTCTGTTCTTGATAAGATCCCCTGGTACCAGATTTTCCTTCACTTCGAGCCAGCTCAGAACATGGGTGATATTGAGATTTTTGACTATATTTACTATAACGCTACTTCTTAGCTTTGTATTCGTGCTTTCTGTAATAGACTTGGTGCTTGTTCCGGGTATGGCAGTTGATTGAAAAGGAGGTGTTTATTATTGGGGGAGGACCTCATCCAAAACAGCGGTAAGTGTTAGTCAACTTTCAGTGCCTTGTGGCAGTAAGGCTATGACTGTCTCGACTACACTCTATGTGACGACCTACTCAATCCTCTTCTTGCCCTCCTCGGCATTGATATGCCTCGCAGTACTTAAGCCTCTCTCATGTCTCGTCACGAATGACCCTATTAACTTATCCTTCCTGACTTTATTGATGGTATCCTGATATCCCTCCGTAGCCCATGGCCTTGGGTTAAGCTTGGGCCAATTGACCTGTATCCTATCAGCACAAGGTTCAACACGTCTTAAGGAAGACTTACATATAACATCCCATTGGTAAACACAAAGTTGAGGCACCATCCTCCAACCACCAACCAGGAAAAGAGGAATACGCGCACGGGAAGAACAGCAGCATCAGGTAGTCGCCTCGTGAATGCTGCAACAAAGACGAAGAAGATGCTGAAGAATAGTACATATGGTATGCCCTGGATAAGCAACGGTCTCCGGTCGGCAAATACACCTTGTGCGGCACTGTCAGGGACGTATGTACCAAGGAATAGATCGAAGGCGTCTTGTTTCGGGCCATCCATGAAGTTGTTCCTGACGTATCTGGAGATCGAGTTTTGTAGGTCCTGGAATGCGCCCGCTCTGGTTCTATTGCCAGTGCGAGTGAAGTCCGTCTTCAAAGCCCCAGTACCAGAGTAAGATTTTGACACCACGTCCGCGTTGTCGGCCCATACCTTTCGGAAGAGCATTTCAAAGCGTGAATCTGAAGAGAATGTTTCACTTCGTGGAAGAATTCCCAAATCATGGAGCTGTCGATTGAGTGCTTGACGGGCTAGCATGCTTTGCACAACATTGGTCCGATCCAAACAGTCCATACAGTTGGTGCGTACGACACTAGTCTGTTGACTACGGACTTCTAGCTGGCCGTCAACGTTCGCTGGCATGTCAACACCCCGAAAATAGAGCTGCTCGTCAAGCGCAGGTTGTAATTGATCGAGTAGAAGCTGAGCTCGGTACCATTTGAGCCCGTTAGTCTCGTTGTGAAAGTCGAAGTAGACATAATGTAACCTGTCGAATTGTTGTCTTCGGTGGCTTGGCTCCACTACACGGAGCTTCTCGTCCGTAATCTCATCTTGAGCAGATTTCTCTGACGCGGAAGAAACTAATAGCTTCACCATGGCTTCGTAAGCCTCCTTGACCCGTTGTTCCCGACCTTTTTGGTTGACCAAGTTCACAAGATAATTGTCGCCGTACAGTCGTATTTGCTCGTCGAAGTGAGTTTTTGCTGCTGCAAAAGCCGAGTCTACTCCTCTGACAACTAGCTTGGGTGTGTAATGCAGGGTATTCACTTCAGCCCAATAAACAGGTACGCTTCCGCGAGTCTGTACATAGGACATGATTTGCACATCCTTGCCACCTCCAATTTTCCCGTTCTGCATCCCTCCACCTCCAGCGAAGCCTCCGAGCCCCGTTGTACTGTCATTCAGGAGAAGAATCTGTTCGGTCTCATTGTAGTTTGAAACATGACCTTGCTCGTCGATCCCTCGCGTGAAGTATCTAGTGCCAGCTCTGAATCTTGATCTCCGCGTGATGAGTATAAGAGTCAATGGTGTAGCATTGAGCCTCGTAGACTCTATATCCATCATGCCGAACATTACAGGGAGGATATAAGGATCCACACCTGGCTGTTGGCCTTGCTGATGTCGAGTGCCGGAAGTACAAAAATCGATCAAATCCGACTGAATGAACCTATTCCAGAAGAACCTATCATCGGCTCGCTTCCATAGTGCTTCGGAGGGATTCATCTGCGCCTGGCGCTGGAAGGAGTTCGTAATGTCGAGGGAATAGGAAAAGTACATAGGTCCAGCCTTGAGCAAGGTTCTGAGAAGGGACAGGTAGGCATCTTCCTCGGGATCGTGTAGCGCTCGTTCTCGTAATGGAAGGAACTCTGTAGCAATGACTTTATACACCATATGACCCTTTATCCTGCCCATAGGTTGTGCCTTGGTGATCACAATGATATACTTGTCTATGTCATGTCAGCTCGAATCCATCAGAAGCACTGAAGTACTTGCCTAGACGTAGCTTGGTAATTCCCAGTATTCCAGCAATGCTGGAGACTCTCTTCCCTCCCAGGAGCGAGCCATCGTTCAGTCTCAAATCCTGCCAGAATCTCAATTCAGTATTTCGAGGTCGATCTAGAAAGAGAAGGAAGGCAGCATGAAGAACACAAATCTTGGAACATCCAGTTTCCAAAGCTACTCAACAGAGGGAGAGATGACCTACCCCAGTCGGACGGTCGATTATCAAGCTTGGCGCTGATGGAGTCGAGGGTGATGTGAAGGCATAGTGGGAAGTAGAGGCGTGGACGTTGATGTCTCTGAAAGGCAGATTACTTGCCATACTGAATGATTGTTTGGACTCAAATCATTGCGCTCCAAGTACAGTATGGTTTATCTGGGCTTGGATTCTTTTCCGAGTAGCTTCAGTTCCTAATGTACAAATAGCTTTCAGACTATGAGAGTGGCTTGTGTGGCTTGTGTGGCTTGTGTGGCTGTACCGATGACGGAAGACGGAGTAGCTTCGGCTAAAATTAGTATCCATGAGCCGCAAGCGTGTGCTTCTGATGAATCTCGACCAAAGACAAGCAGGAGTAGTTGAACACACGACCAGCGACAGAAATCAACTACAGATCTAGAGCATCAATACGAGACACAACTTCCATCACTGCTCACCCGATCTGAGCAGTGCAAGATCATCAACCCCGTTCCCCACCATCAGTTGCAACCATGACGACAAGAGCGCCCGGAGGTGCTCGCGGTGGAAACTCCAGGTTTGCGCAGTTCAAGTTGGTCTTGCTGGGTATGCTTCCTCCGTCTTCATTACGTCTCGGCTTGTAAGAGGCGACTGACACGCTGTTTTAGGTGAATCTGCTGTGGGAAAGGTAGATACGTTCTGTTTCTTGCCTGGCAGCCTCTGACTTTCCAATAGAGTTCGCTTGTACTACGATTCGTCAAGGTATGTTATATCATTGCACCTGCTCGCAAGTTCTTGTTGACTCTTCTAGGATCAATTTGACGACTATAGGTGCGTTGCGTTCCTTGAGCTGAGCCTATCGAGTCATCAGCTGATCCGTACAGGGAGTCAACGATCGGTGCCGCCTTCCTCACACAAACGATCTCCCTCGATGAGAACACTACTGTCAAATTTGAAATATGGGACACTGCTGGACAGGAGAGATACAAGTCACTGGCGCCAATGTACTACCGAAATGCCAACTGCGCTGTAGTCGTATATGATATCACCCAAGCTGTACGTCTACCCAAGCCTAAGCAACAGACCTACTAACAGTCTGGGTTATAGTCATCGCTAGACAAGGCAAAAGCATGGGTAAAGGAATTGCAACGCCAAGCCAACGAAAACATCATCATCGCCTTGGCCGGAAATAAGCTAGATTTGATAGAGGGTCAGGAAGACAGGCGTGCCATCTCTACGGCTGATGCCGAAGCATACGCCCGAGAATCCGGACTTTTGTTCTTCGAGACTTCTGCTAAGACCGCCGAAAACGTTAGAGAGCTGTTCACGGCGATCGCGAAGAAGCTGCCATTAGACCAAGCTGGACCAAGAAATCCAAGAGCTAGGCAACAGACGGGTGTTGATCTACGGCCAGATGGACCGGCTACACAGCAGGGAGGTCCATGTGCGTGTTAGGTACGAACAATCGTGGAGGAGTCGCAGAATCGGGTCATGAGTTTTCGCCTTTGCATTTCCTTTCGAACCGAATGAGCGAATGGAGGCTACGGGTGTGGCGTGACACATTCCACGGAGGAAGTTTGATATCTGATGTCGTTCCCTTTCTCGCAACCAGGGGTTCTGCAGGTATTTCCTTGCACGGCGTGGACAATCGTTCATGTATCGTTTTGAGGGCATTTGGGGTGTAAACTATGCAATAGAGAACATTCTATGGACTTATACATTAAGTCACCACTGATCAAAGCAGCCTCACGCTGTTTGAAACTGATACGTAAGTCCGTGATGTGAAGGATGAGGGAGTCAAGCTCATACCGTACTCCCGGTAGCAAGTAGCCCATCTCCATGTGAAACTTTGCAATCATCAGAGCGACTTACAGCTCAAATATACTACAAGCATGTCGACTTTGCGGTTCTGAACTAGTAAGATATCTTTACGCTGCTGTGAATGTGAAAATGACGAGACGTCGGGGTTCATCAGCGAGTCTTTCCGAGCTCCCACCAGGAGCGTCCAGAGCTTAAAATTTCTTGCAACCGTGGACAATACGACGACAACTCCACAACTTCAGTTGCTCTGCAACGCGGACAGCCATGATACGTATCCCGCTTCGCTCGTCGAGGCGACTGGCGTATGGTCCTTCGGGAGCTATTGCAAAACGCCAATGGCTAGCTGTTCGAGCTCATTTGGTGGTTGCCAATCCACAGGTAACAATTCGGAACGGCCCTATTCCAAGGTGATCAATCACTGACTATGTTTACGGTATAGAGAGGATATGCAGATGCTAAGAAGCCAAGTATTGCTGACTCGAGACCTCTCGTCCTCCCTGGATCCGCCAGTGAAGCTACCTCTGAGCCCCTACCTCCGGGGCCGGTAGCAACATCACCAAGCTCGTCCGTTGCACATACCCCAGCTACTCCGAGTTCTGGATCTATTATACCACCACACAATGTCCCTCTGACACCCCCAACGCCGCCGGTATCTCCATCGGACAAGACTGACGTATCGAAAGCTACTTCGAAACCTCAACCTGTCACTCCTCCACCATCTACCTCGAAGCTACCTCCACCTCCCCCGCCCCCACGAAAGCCGCGCAGATGGGGTCGTAGAATATTGACGACTCTCCTGCTACTTACAGTGCTGGGATACGGGGGTGGTGTATATTATTCGAGGGTGAACGATAACTTCCACGACTTCTTCACTGAATACATACCCTTCGGAGAGGATGCTGTACTCTATCTGGAAGAACGAGAATTTCGTCGGAGATATCACTCGAAGGCGACGCGTGGGAAACCTCCGCGGGATACGGGAGATCAGATCAAAATACCGAGCCAAAGTGGTGTTTCTTGGAGGGTAGCCGATGACAAGAGCTCGGGCAGACATTCAAGTGCTGTGAAAGGAAATGGACCGAAGCCGGGAGAGGCTGCTCAGAACCCGCTAGAGGCTCATAAAGAGGACAGGTTGTCAGCGATAGATAAAGCTAAAGCGCAGGCGAAAAGTTCAGACGCTAAGCCTGCTCCAGCTCCGGAATCGAAGTCCAAGGAACCCGGGCCAGCTTCTGAGTCAAACCCAGCACCAGCATCAGAGCCAGCTCATCCAGTCACCAAGGAAGCAGAAAAACCGAAAGGACTCACTCCCACCGGTTTTAAAGCACCCGAGGTGAATGAGCCCTCAAGACTTCCGCCTAAAATTACTCGAGTCGACCCAATCAATGTCGAGGATGCTAAGGAGCCTGTCGTGCAAGATTTAGTAAAGATCATCAATGATATTATTACTGTAGTCAATGCCGATAACGCGGATGCGAGATTCTCTACGACTATTGGCAAGGCTAAGGGCGAGCTGAGCAAGGTTGGCAACAAGATCAAGGCTCTCAGAGATGCAGCACAGAAGGATGCCGATCAGAAGGTCAAAGAAGCGCATGAAGACTTTGATCGTGGTGCTAAGCAGTTGATCCAACGCATCTCAGAGGAAGTAGAGGCGCAAGAATTAGCCTTCAAGCAAGAATATGAATCGGAGCGGCGACGCATTCAAGAGAATTATGAGCAAAAGCTCAAATCCGAAGTTGGACAAGCCGAGAAAGTCAACGAGCAACGCCTCCGCAACGAGCTTCTCGAGCAAGCCATCGCTATGAAGAAGAACTTCACTACAGAAGTCAAAGCTCGCGTTGAGGAAGAGCGTAACGGCCGCTTGAGCAAGCTCTCTGATCTCACCAACACGGTCACAGAACTCGAAAAACTCACTACAGACTGGAACTCCGTCGTCGATACAAACCTCAAAACTCAACACCTCCACGTAGCTGTCGAGGCCGTGCGCGCCAATCTGGAGAAGAGCGAGATCCCTCGACCATTCATCCGTGAGCTCGCCGCCCTGAAGGAAATTGCTTCCGAAGATCCCGTCGTTAACGCTGCCATCGCATCAATCAATCCTACTGCTTACCAGCGCGGGATCCCCAGCTCCGCCCAGCTGATCGATCGGTTCCGACGCGTCGCCTCTGAAGTGCGAAAAGCTTCATTATTGCCTGAGGAAGCAGGACTAGCAAGCCATATCTCAAGTCTCGTGCTCAGTAAATTGCTCTTCAAAAAGAAGGGTGTAGCCATTGGAGATGATGTTGAAAGCGTCCTGACGAGAACCGAGACGTTTCTAGAGGAGGGTGATCTAGATGCTGCGGCAAGGGAAATGAACGCTCTGAATGGGTGGGCGAAGACCTTGAGTCGAGACTGGCTGGGCGAGGTGAGGAGAGTCTTGGAGGTTAGACAGGCGCTGGATGTGAGTCTTACTCCTCCCTGTTACTCTGCCGATATACTTTACTTCTTCCGAGACACGCATTCGCTAATGTTGAATAGGTAATCGCAACAGAAGCAAGATTGCAGAGCTTGAGAGTCGAATAGATGCACCATGGACTAGATGGAAGAGAAGAGCATTACTTTTTCTGAACCTCCTCTGACTGAGAGTTGAGACAATAGAAACATCGCAGTTAAGCTTTTGATGCTTTGTTTGTACGATTAGTCAAGATGAAAATAGATAGATGTACTCTACAAATTGTTTCACTTACTCGTCGTTCATTGTCGATAAGCACCAAGTTATAGAGCTAGAGCATGGGCTACACGCAGGGAGATTCTATGAAGCTGTGAAAAATGTCTTGATTGAGATAATCGTAGCATTTTGCATGGAGCTCTTTGATAGTCGCCTTGATCCCTCTTTCTCGACAATAGTGTATTCCCACCATGAATCGTTCGCTGGTACCCCTTTCTCTCATCGTGCATTGGGATCTAGACTCGTTGATGATAAAATTGTAATCGACGACAAACCTTAGGTTAACGACAGGTACGTAATCATAGAAGAGAAATAGCCTTAATAGGCCAAAAGCGGAGCTGCTGGGACGAGCATCTAACGATGTTCTATTACGACGTACGAATGTCTAGGGACTTAGATACCTATCGATGGCTCAACAAGCGTCTAGGGATTTAGATACCTATCGAAGGTACCTTGTACATATAGGCTCGCGGTGGTACAGGTGGATCTTGAGAGCCATTATGGAGCGATACCGGAGGTGGGACATCCGGTGTATGTCCCAACCTTTTTTTATTGACATATGATGGCGCCTATAACAGGAGTAAAGTAGTCTTTTTGAGGCGACTCAAAGAACATAGAAGCCGTTGACTCTCTGCTGTTCAACGTTTGACACTCGTTGACAATTATCGTATGCAGCAGGTGCAGCGGTCTTTTTACGCCTGCGTGAGTCATCAACCACCATCTCCGAATGATAAGCATCTCGAAGTAAACTTGATTTTTCAAAGAATAGCTTGAAGGGAGCTCTAATGACAGCCAATGATGTCAAGCAGGATGCTATCACCCAGAATACAGCTCAGTCATCAGAGTCGTCACCAACAATGGAACCAGCCAAGATCCAACAAGGCGTCTCGAAGAGACACAGCAATGGCTTTCTCAAATCCAGTTCTGAAGATGAGCACTCACAGCTCGTCAATGAGAGGACGAAACTTCTTGATAGCAGGGTGAAAAGCTATAACGCCACTGACGCTGTATCTGAGCCCATTGAGGATGAAGAGCGAGCCCACCATCTTGACGGAGATAGCGAAGTCGATAGCAAAGAAGATAACTCACTGCCACCTGGGACGTTGACTATTATCAGCCTGCTTCTTGTCGGTCGGTCTCACCCTCTTGTTGTCCTCCCTTCCGACTCCATCATTCCTCCTCCGCCTCGCCCTTCTTTCCCTCCTCATAACCCTATTAACCCACTCCTCCTCCTTTTCCCGCTCTCTTACAGATCTCAGAAACACAAATTGACATTCCTCACAGGCTCGTTCGTAGCAAGTGCCGACTCCACCATGGTGATGGCCACCTACGGCACCATCGCTTCGTCTTTCAATGCTTTCACTGGCGCTGCGTGGATAAACACCGGTTTCATGGTTACGCTTACCAGTGTTCAGCCTCTTCTGGGAAAAGTGAGTGATATCGTGGGGAGGAAGAGTGTGCTTTTGTGGTGTTATGCGCTTTTCGCCGTAGGGAACCTGGGGATGTAAGTGCGGTTTCTTTATAGGTGAAAGTGGAAGGGAAGGGCGGAGAGGGAAGCCAAAGAGGAGCAGAGAGACAGAAAGTTGTCTAAGGATAGATTTTATGAGAGAACTGACAAATGCTGTACAGCGGACTTTCACAGACACTATGGCAGGTCATTGCAGGCAGAGTGGTTACAGGTCTTGGAGGTGGAGGCATGGTGGTCACTGTCATGATTGTCATCATTGGTACATTGTATTCCAATCTAGACGACCACTTGGCTGATGCGACAGCTAGATCTCGTTCCCTTACGACAAGTGGCCTTGGTCCGATCATACGTCGCTGTAGTCCAAACACTCGGCCGTGTGTTCGGCGCCCCCATTGGAGGGTATTTAGCAGATAGTATAGGTTGGAGATGGTCAGCTTCCCTTTTGCCCTCTCTTCTGCCGCATCTTTTCTCAATAACTTCACCTAGGTCCTTTATAGGGCAATTCCCCCTCCTCGCCCTCGCCGCCTTCCTGGTAGCATTCAAGCTCCCCTCCACCGGACCATCCAGCACCTCTACCAGCAAGCTCTCCCGTCTCCGCCGTATCGACTTCGTTGGCGCCGTCCTTCTCTTCACTACCATTGTGCTCTTTCTTTCCGCCTTTGCATTAGGTGGACAAGCCCTCCCATGGGGTGATTACCGAGTCATCTTGCTACTGGTAGGTTCGCTAGTGCTTGGAGCAGTGTTCACCATGTATGAGTTGAAGGTAGCCATCGAGCCGATATTCCCACCTCAGCTGGTGGCTAGAAGGGATGTCTTGGTTTCGAATATGTTGAGTATTTTCATGAATTTCAGTCAGCTCTCGGTCAGTCTATATGTCCTCGAAAGTTACAGCATGGAGTGAAACATGTTGATGAATGACAGATGATGCTCACAGTTCCAATCTACTTTCAAGTCACGCAACACGCATCCAATGCCGCCGCAGCCTCGCGCTTGGTCCCCCTTTCCATCGCCGGCGTCTTGGGTTCATTACCGGCTGGGTATCTAATCAGACGGTATGTTGCTGCCTCCCTCCTATCTCGGTCCAGAATCCTCCTCCTCAGGCCCGCTCCCTCCCGTAGCAAGCTCACAACCCAGCAGGACAGGGAAATACAAGAATCTCGCCATTATTGGTGCTATCATCTCTGTATTGGGCTACGTCCTGATGATTCTTTATTGGAATGGCCATACAAATTGGTTCGAAGCACTCTATCCCGTCTCTACAGGCTTTGGGGCTAGTTTCGTTTTCCAAAGTAACTTCATTGCCCTCACCGCAGCGGTGGCGAAAGAGGAGGTGGCAATGGCTACTGGGTCGCTTGTAAGTCTTCTCGTTTTGTTATGAAAGCGAAAGCGGCTGACCATTTGGGACAGTTCCTATCGATGGGCATAGGTCTCATAACAGGTATATCGATCACTGCTTCGATCCAACAGGGGTCATTGAGAACGTTGTTGCAAAGAAAGTTAACCGGGACGCATGATCAGAAGGTAAGCACCTTCACACTTAGTCTTTTTCCTTCCTCTTGGCTGGGGCAGTGTCGAAAGACTGACATTCAAGCAGATCATTGAATCCGTAATCTCGGATCTGAAGAATATTTGGACGTATCAGGATCCAACCAGGCAGATAATAGTAGATGCTTATGTCAAGAGTTTGGAGTATAGTCATAGTACGTTTCCTCCGATAGATGACTTTAGAGTGGATGCTTTGAAGGGAGGCTAACGATCATCGGTAGTTTGCTCGCTGGCATCTGCTTTGATAGCATTGGGGATGACATTCTTCATCAGAGAAATGAAGATGCGGCAATGACAAGAGAGCTTGCTTACTAGGCTTGTCAGAGGTCGAGCAATTAAATGAAAGTTCTATGGTGTTTGGCTTCAATCTGAGATGATGAGATGCTGGCATGAGAGGGATGTATGAGGATGACCAAAGGTTTCGTCCCTTTGGGTCGCAAAGCATGGAAAATAAGGAATCGAATGAAGGAAGGATGACGAGGAAAGTTACGGGCAAAATGAGGATGGCATAGAAGGAGAGGGAAATTGAATACTTCAGAATAGATGGCATGCATTGGCATCTGAGGATGGATTCAACAAGAATAGAATAACAGGCACATATCAACTTCTAGATCATCACAATTGACAGATTTTCTCAACGTGGAAATGGAGGATTTCCTTATCTGGAGCATCTGCGATCCTAAGAGGTTTATGAACACGCTCGACAAAGGAGCAGCATACTCTCATTGTCACTCTTCTCTGCTGCCGTGCCAATCTCATGCAACGCATCCACTTGGGGGGGTCAGGTTGTGGATATTTTGTGCTCAGCTCTCTTTACGACTGGATCCCCATGAACCTTCCTCCCATAGACTCCTCGCCTGTCCTACGAGGTGCAAACTTCCTGTAATCAGTACATCGACCTTTCCTTCACCCTTTTCTTCGACTCCCCACTCCCTCCCTATATCCTCACAGATACCGGAAACATCATCCACAAAAGGCATGACCCTCAAAATCGCCCTCCTCTCCGTTTCCATCCTTACCTCCTCCTGCTCCCATACCTCTACAAGAGAATCCTGCAGCGTAGTATCTGGAGCAGCATCAGGCGGAACTGTAGAAGAAGAATGATTATGCGAAATCGTATCTTTTCTAGGATCTTTCGTATTGTTCGTACAGAAGATAACCGCATCCCATTCCACTCCTGTCGTCGCTCTAAAAAGACATCTCAGTAAATTCGCGGCGTCCCGTAAGCCCGGTTGATTGAAAACAAGAATCCGACGTCTACTCATAGACTGATTCCGAAACCATGTCGCTGTGATCGCGATGCTTTCGGGTGTGTGTGCCCCATCGAGATACCAATTGATGGTGGGAGTGTTCCAGATTTCGAAGCGGCCTTTCCACTGCATTTTCTCGAGCCCGGACTTGAATTCTGAGGGTAGTTGAGGCATAAGTCCCAAATTAGGGTCGAGTTTAGCGAGAACTGTCTCGGTAAGACGGATGGCTAGGCTGGCGTTTTGTTTTTGAAAGTCCATATCTGGTTCGATTCTCACTTGACTGAGACGTGGGTCGATATCAACGACTTCTAAGGAAGAAACCTCTAGCTCTTTGGCTCGGGTCTCGATGACTTCTAGAGCATCAGGCGCTTGCCTTACCGTCAAAGATGGACACCCCGGCTTTTGGATCCCAGCTTTGTGCCATGCGATTTCAGGGAGCGTATACCCCAAGGTGGTCACATGGTCGATTCCTAGAGAAGTTATACCTGTGACTACAGGTCTTGGAACAACGTTTGTTGAGTCGAATTGCCCGCCTACACCGGTTTCGTAGATAGCAACATCGACTTGCTCTTGAAGGAAGACATGATAACTCATGAGTGTTAGGAAAAGGAAGTAAGTGGGTTTTTCTTGATCCTCGAAGTTGTTTTTATGCCGTAGAGCGTGCCAAACTTCAAAGAAATACTTTGCAAATAGCTCAGATGAGATGGGCTTGGTATTGATTCGGATTCGCTCTCTGACGGCAATGAGGTGTGGTGAGGTGAAGAGACCTGTCTTTCTGGAAAATCCACGAGATAGGCGGTATTGATCTAAAATGGAGTTCACATAGGCGCATGTTGTGCCTTTGCCTTTGGTGCCGGCGACGTGAACAATATTTAACCTTTCCAGATCATCTACCTGGACCAGTCAGTCAAAAGTCTTTAAGGTGGGCAGAGAATTACAGAATAGTCAATGTCGACAAGCCATTTGCGCATCAGATTGACGCTATTGTCGTTTTTTATACCAGCGTTCCGACGCCGTACTAATTCATCGTGAGGTGTTTGCAATGAGTTGAGAAGATCGATAGCGTCCTATACATCATTATTCCAGTCTGTAGCTTCTCAGAGGCATGACTTACAATGTAGGTTCCACTTATGGATGTCGTGAAGCGCTTGTTCACCGGAGGATAGCTATTTCTTCCCCAGTTCACGCGCCTTGAGGGTATACTGTACACAATATGTAACACCAACCAAGACCGAGTCCTAGGCATCTCATTGTAAGGCTTTGCAATAATCGATTCCTCGTATACATAGATGTATATCACTTCAAGTCCTATGAAATGAGACTAGCTTCCTACTCTGATACTGTACTAGCGTCGAGCGGTGTTAGGGTCAACTCCGAATGCCGTCTTTCCCCTTCAGAATACGCAGCTTTTACAAACAATGTCAACAAAGTCAAGATGACTGTTTCCTGGCCAGGACTAGTTTCGTACCTTTGGTATATAGTTATGCCAGGTATAATCTCCTTCAAACTGAACTGCACAGAAGAGTGAAGAAGAATATCCATACTGTACTCTGATGGCCCATCGATTATGCTTGTAACATGGGACCACGTTCTTCCATTCACATCAGCAGGTATCAAATCCTGAAATCTTTGCACGTATTGATGGCGGATTCATTCGAAACGTCCTCGTTCTCACAAACCTGCTTCCGCCTTCACTGTCTTTTCTGCACATTGCTTTACATCCCGCTTGTTGTTATGTGTCCAGCCGCGTCTACGCTCATATTTCGCTTCAATGC
>Ga0181467_100386_pt1 | contig 22591 bp, 18 predicted proteins | sample InSIn5gowninarea_2_FD_119079 | JGI IMG/M metagenome (GOLD analysis project Ga0181467, IMG submission 119079) | Clean room microbial communities from NASA Spacecraft Assembly Facility at Jet Propulsion Laboratory, Pasadena, California, USA -... ... | reverse complement strand
TACGACCAGTCTCAGGGTAACCAGTGCAACGCTGTCTACATCGTCTCTTCATTTAGTAGCAGCGTCGGATGTAGTATCAGTCGTAGTAGTGACACCAGATGCGGTAGATGTATCAGAGGTAGTAGTTGAGGTGTCAAACGTGGTAGTCAAAGTAGTAGTATCGGACGATGTAGTTGAGGCAGTAGTGGTATCAGAGGTAGTAGTGAAGAAAGAAGTAGTAGTATCGGTTGTAGTGGTGCTGATAGTGGTAGTAATAGGATCGGTGGTCGTAGTAGTAGTATCAGTTGTACTACTAGTGGTGGTTATGACATCTGTGGTCGTTGTAATATCAGAAGTAGTGGAATCAGTGGTCGTGGTAGAGGTCGTACAGTCAGTATATTGTGTGGACGTTGCCGTGGGAGGTACTGTCGTCGTTGTCATTACGGTGCTCGTCTCGGTCGGAGTCACTGTGTCCGTTGCAGTTGTGACGACCGTGGTGGTTAAAGATGACGTGGCGACAACAAAGGCAAAGCTGGTGCCAAAATCAAAACTGGCGGTAGCGGCTTCATTAAAGGCGGTGAAGCCGATTGTCACCGTGCCTGGCGCAAGTGCAGTATTGGCATAATCCTTTGCAATCTTTAGCTCCAAGTCGTATCCGCGAGTTGGCCTTGAGAACTTACACAAAGAATGGACGTCGTAAGCACTTCACTAGAAGAAGAAATGGACGAAATAGGCGAGCAGAACACTCCGACAGTACCTCCGTCAGCAGGGAAAACCGCGGTAGGAGTTATGGCAGATACGGTTAAATAGGGGTAGCTAACTAAGGCCTTGTTAGTATTGTTGAAAGAAGTTGAGATTAGCTTACATGTAATAGTAGCCAGAACACCGAAGCTGTTGGTGTCATCAGATGCGAAACCGTAGGAAGTGGTGAAAGGGGCCGTAGGGCTGGCGGACTCGAGGGTCGATAAGCCTGGATCACCTCCAGCCAAGTCCGGGGATGAAAAGTTGATGCCCATAATGAGGCACTGGTTGCGATCCAACAAATTGTAGGGAGCTGCGCAGACGACAACGAGCGACTGTACTGAGGTTGGGGCCCATATACATCCATAGATGGACCCCTGCCTGGTGCATCTTGAGTTTCTGCATCACAAAGTATAGTAAGAGTGTTGAGTGATCTCCTTCACTCGTTTTCCAAGTTATTGCCTGGACAAGGCATCGATGTTTCAGTGGGACAGGGGTGAGCCCGGTCGAGTCAAAGTACCAGGAAGGTCAGTTGTGGCTCTCATAGGTATCGTTAGGAAGAGATTGATGGAAAGAAAGATCTGACTGTCTCTGCATGGTATCTCCAGAGAAAGAGCTGCGTGCTGGACCGTGAAGCCATGTTAGCAATGAACGAAGAAAGTAGCCGAGATAGAGGCATCGATTGTACAACAGCTCGAAGGTATGTGAAGTGATGAGCGGGAGACTACTTGTCTCAAAAAGATTTAGTCTCCTTGTCAGATCCACCTCCCCACATATGTCAAATATCAAGCAAGACCTTCGCTCCTCATCTTGACCACCCCCTTGACAAATATGCTTTCGAATTGTCTTCCGCTGCCAGTAGATGGCAGATTAGCTACGTTAAATACGCAAACATTTGCTGAAATTAAGCACTACTCAAGTACCCAAGAAATGGTCAAACTTGCAGGAAACGTACGCCAGTGATCAACATGCCTCAACATAATTCTCTTTGTGGGCTCACTGTCGTAGTGTCGCTCTCATTAGGTTATGTATGTCCTCGATAGTTGATTTGTGCCGTCTGCTTCCGATGGCCACGTAGAAATTGTTATCCAAGTGGTGCACCGACTAATTTTCCAACCTCTTGCTCGTTTACTGCCACCATTCTTGTGCAAAATCTCAGTCATGTACTACCTCTGAACCTACAGTTGTTGACAAACATCTCTGGCGGCTGCAGCAAATTTGAAAACGTGGTACATGATGCCTCGTAAACTGACCATTATATTACTCGGTCCAATGGATCCACTGTACGCAGTGGGCCGTAACGTGATAGAAGAATCTCCGCTTACTCACATAACAACACATCTAGGATTCGCACCCCCGTCCGCTGTCCCTTGTCTCTCCAGCGACGTGACCGCATGCTTTCCTCCCATACCATCCTGCTCCGCAACACTCGGGAGCTCCTGCGACGCCTTCAACCGCTCATGCGTGATGATATAGATTTGCGGAATCTGCTGCTCTTTAACCAGCCGATCGCAAATAGATTCGTAACTGCCAGGTTTGTCGCCCTCTTCCGCAAGCATCATCTCCACTACAGCTTTGCCGCAGAGACTGGCGTTGGGCATTCCGTGGCCAGTGTAGCCTGCGCAGAGCCAGAGGCCTTTCTCAAAGCCTGCTGTATTGCTGTTGCTAGTTGATGGGACCTTGCCTACCCAGGGCATGTTATCTCTCGAGTAGCCTTTTATTCCAGTCCATTGGTGGCTAGCTTTGAGTTCCTTCATATTTTCGATTCCGTCCCCACCAAGATCAAGCATTGCCAGAAGTGAGCGGCGGAGGTAAGCTGCTTCACCGGGGTCGACGATATCGTCTTCTGTTTCGCCGATGCAGTTGTACAACGCGAAGCTGCGGCCGCCGCCAAACATTAGGTGACCTCCTCGGCGGGAACCGTCGTTGTTGGGGGAGTCGTAGAATGGGCGTTGGATGAGGTAGTCGTCGTGGTCGATGTTGCCGTTTTCGAATCCGACCATACCGTAGGAGTTTGGGAGCCGGGAGGAGTTGGGAGGGGGATGGAGTGCTGACATCTCACAGCGGACAGGTACGATCAGGTCCGTGAAGGCGTTGAGGAGGTGGGATGTGTAGCCGTTGGTTGCGAGGATGACGTGTCGAGCGGAGATCTTGCCTCGAGGGGTGGTGAGGCACTGTTTGTAATGGGAGTCTGTGGTAGATTCGATCTTGGTCACGGGTGTGTTGGTTTGCACATTGATTCTGCCTTCTCGGACAAGTTTCTCGACGATGAATGTAACATATTTGTAAGGCCATAGTTGACCGGCACCTTCTGTGAGAGTGACTCCCTTTGCATTGGGATTGACCCGGTGCTGCTTCATTGTCTCAACGTCACCATTTTCAATTAGAGTGACTTTGGAGGCAAGACCTTTATCAATCTTGGCCAGATGTTGAATTTCCGTCTTGGCAGCATTGAAACTATCATCAGTCCAGAAAGAACGGCAGCCACTCACATCCCGCCATTCGCAAGGAACACTGTGCTCCTCGATGTAGGATTTGACAGCATGCACATTCTTGACTTCGAAGGCAGCAACGTCTGGTGTTCGATCAAATAACAGCGGTTGACAGTGGCCGCCATTCCGTCCAGTGGCACCCCAGCAGATCTCTCGCGCTTCAAGCATGACGACGGATAGTTTAGATGCCCGTGCATCAGCAGCCAGAAAGCGAGCGACAGATGCTCTGGTGATGCCGCTGCCAACGATGACAATATCGGCCCTACTCGGCAGATCTTCTGTTGTGCGATGGCCATAGAGGAATGTGTTAGGCTCCGAATGCCAGAAAGAGGCTGATGAGTTAGAGCAGGGAAGACCTGCGGGCTTATTTATATGCATGGTGGATGAGGAACTGGTACTGTCGACATTGGGAACAACGACTTGGCTTGTGAAATTGAAATTCATTCTTCGTGACTCAACAACGAAATTTAATGACTACGAGGGAGTTTGAATTGATACATAGTAACCACGATGAGCGTATATATATCTAAGGTCGGAGAAGCCCGTGGCTCGGCACCCCTCTCGCTGGTGGTTACGCCCTCTCCAATAAGCTTCGACTTCGCATTAAAATGAGGCAGCGGCGTACATGCTATATGTAACACGTGACGTCAAACGCCCGAACACAGGTATCTAGGTTGGTAAAGATATATAGAAATTGTTAGATGTGATAATGTAATCCGAACAGCTAAGACTAAAAATCCCCTACCTAATACGCACTCTCTCTTATGATCGAGAATACGCCAATACGCCACCCCCCCTTCTATACAGTCATATTCCTCTATTTTCATCTTCAGTGTGGTCGCTCAGTGCTGATCACCCATTCCCATGGCATGAGCACGATCCGTCATCATTTTCAGAATCGCTTTTTCTTCTGCGGTGAATTCGAATTTCTTGTCCGGATCTGTCGTCAAGCAACACATGTTACTTTGTGCCAATTGCCAGGCTCCAGGCTCACGAATATCTCGTGGTTCAGCGAGATAGTGGTCGAAATTGGCGAACCTTTTCTTGGCCTTATCGGCGAACTTGTTGTGCAAGAGCCAACCGTTGAACCAAAGGGGTTTGCCGTTCACATCCAGATGGAGGAGTTGTGGTGCACAGATCGTGTAATTGCTGGGTTCTTGGTTAGCTAGCGAATTGTTGCCAGCTTCTGTGACATGGAAACCCAACTCCGCTTGATCGTTGTGCTTTGACGTGGCAGGTTCGTCTCTCTTCTTCAGTTCTTTCTTGTGGTCCTTTGCTTCGAGTTCTCCCATAATACCGGCGTCGCCATTGTGGAATGCATATTCTTCGTCACCTGCGAGCAAAAATCCTATCCAGAAAGTCTCCTTGTCGCCGTACATCATATCGTAAACACCAACGATACCTTTCTCCTTGTTACCATCACGATCAGGTCCATTGAGTCTCGTCACCAACATCATGGCCATGAAATGCTTCCACTTGTCAACAACAACCACGCCTGACTCTTGCTGGTGACCTGACTCGCCAGTCCAAAATCGAGATAACTTCGCTAATTTCGGTATTGGCTTGGGCAAGACCTGCTGAAGCCATCGTTTCTTGCTTTCGGGCATGATGAGTCGATCTCGGAAGAACAAGGCGCCATGCTTCTTGTAGTCTGGATCGTCGAATAGTACCTCGGGATTGTGAAAGAACAAAGAGTCAGCGTCGATGAAGATGACTTCACGGAAACTGGAAAGCAAGATAGCGAATGGCTTGGCAGCCCATCCTGCAAGTTTCCATCCTTTGTCATCTGTCATTTGAGCAATATCTCGGGTTGTAACACCTGGGAGACTCTCCAATTCCATGCGGTAATCCTCACCAAGGTCCTGATCACCTAGGTACATGACTTCAATTGGCAGAGTACAGCCAAGTTGTCGGAAGGTGAAAATGGTCGTCAAGAGATAAGGTGCTTGATCATCTCCAACAGTTAGGACAATACCACGCCCACCCTTTTTGAACGAAGTATGCAGTGTCATGTGATCGGCGAAATATGGGGCTGTCCACGGGAAGAGCAATTTTGCAAATTTCAGCATGAATGCACGGAATGCTTCGTATGAACGAATGGTCTGCGCGAGGTTGATGCCATCAATGCTGTCCTCGCTGAACTGGTCACTGCCGATCGACTGCCGGCTTCGAAGATATTGAATAACATCGTCACGAATGTATGTCGCTCCTTCAGCATCCGTGGTAAGATGTAGGTCTTCCCAAGCATCAAAGTACATTTTGTATGCTCGAGTTCTCAAGCCCATCTCCCGCATTCGTTCCTTGCCGGATATCTCAATAGGTCGAATTAGCTCGCGCATGTGAACCTCATCGGGAAGCATCGAGATGACCTTTGCGAGAGCCTTTTCGAATTGTGGACGGTCTGACCACTTCTCACGTTTGGGGGCTGCGCCGAATTTGTCGCTGTCAAGAGATTTGTCGCCACCTTTAGGCTTCCCTGCTTTCGTGGTGTAGGGTCCGACTTCGTCCTCGACTTCCTGTTTTTCCTGCTTGACCTTTTCAACAGACGGTTGAACGGCAGGTTTTTGGTAAACATCGTCCATAGGTTCCCGGACTGGCTTGTAGACAGGTTCTTTCGACTTGTCATCAGTTGATAGATCGTCGAGTATTTTGGGTTCTGGTTTCTCATCCAAGACTGGCAATTCAGCATGAATCTCGTGTACGTTGGCATCTGCCGGAGGGATCTGGGAGTTTTCGTTTAATAAGGCATCGCTAAGACCACCCGAACCTGGTTTGGGGTTAACGGTGGTTGCGGCCGAGGAAATAGTGCCGGCCTCAGAGTTTAAAACGAAGTATCCCATCAAGATACAGACGGCGACAATAAGTACAACTGTCACCTGTCGTTGTGAGAATTTGCCTCGCACACCATGATTTGAACCAGTGTAAAGTAAGCCGGGAGGCGACCGGCCTTCTTTTGGGGCTCGAATTGGTTTAAACATTTGAAATGTAAGCTCCTTGAGCCAGTTCCGTGGTTAAGATGCTGCAAGACGATGTTGTGAGATGTGGTGGCTTATAATGTAAAGTGCAAAAAGCTCAGAAGAAATATTAGTAATCAGTACAAGCCCCAAAACATGCACAGCACGTGGTTAGGTTTGCGAACCAGACACGAGCCTGATTTCTTCTAATATGGTCGATGAAATGGTGTCGTTGTCGATGGTGCCTTTCCAGACTTGAGAGACACAGTAAGCAACAGCTGAAACGAGCGACTTGATATTTGAAATTTGTCCCAAGACGGACGTGCTAGGCGGCGATCATAAATGCACCTCCCAGATCTTAAAGCTCGATAGATAATACTCGATGCTGTTGACAAAATTCGATGAAAAGATGTGGTATAATGATACGATGGAAATGGGAAAGGTGTTGCCAAAGATGAAAGGGATACTGCTGACATTTCAAGGGAGTTCAGCTGGACCCACAAAAAGTGGTTGACACAGGCTTGACAGGTCGATCCCTTGCAGCAAAGGGACGGCCATCCCATATCTCGAACACTGATTGCCTTCAGCCACACCCACCTCTAAATTGAACTATTTTGAGCGCCAGAACAGTCAATCGCAGCCGGTCTCACACGCTAAGGACAGCCGAGCGAATCACGGAGATGCCTAGACACAGTCATTCCCCGTTAAGCACAATCATCAAGCATCCACTGCCATCAGCACGTTGCATTATTCTCTCCACGCGCACTGCAGTTAGCGTCTTGTTTCGGATGCTGCAGGAAGATACTACTCCGTATTCATGAGCCTCATCGATGCGTCGTTCCGTACCAAGTCGAAGAAAGCTGGTTAAGAGGAACGACTTCTATCTAGCCACTATTGTATGTAGAATCGGGTTGCGCCTGCCGAATATACGATTACGCAAACCACATCTCAAAAAAGCCACACACATCTCTATGCAGCTGAAAACCTGTCAATAATTTTGTCCCTTTTTATTGTCCATTCTGTCGCACAGTATCCTGCATCCTCAGGTGACCGCTCAGCACCAGATGTATAAAGGTGTCTGAATTGTCGCTGACAGTATCCTGAAATTGGTGAAAGATTGTTGAGTTGAGTTGAGTTGACGGGTGTGCGCGATGGATTGACGGGTTTCAAAAAGCTTGACTGGATCCACTTTTGAAGAAAAGGGATGGCCAGGAGAAACTGAGGCACTCCTGATAACATAAGGAAGGTACTGTACTGTACTGTGGTGAACTACACGCACTGGATTGTGTATGCCCAGGTACATACCCATTCAGACACTGTAACTCGAGAAAGCATATGTCCTTACCTCTACCATATCTAAACCTTGCTCGGTCTTGTTGTTTCGAGCTCTCAAACGTCTCCGACTACCATGCCATACCAGAAGTACTTATGTAAATGACCACAGTAAAGTACGATATAGTAACCAAAATCGGCCATTTACAGCCTCACACAAAACTCAACCATAGATCGACCCCATCTCTGCCTCAGTATATGGACTCCTCCGCGCACGTGTAGAAGAAGATTGTTCACGGATGACATTCATCTCAAATACATACTTACACACACATGCACGCATGCATTCATCGAGTGTGTGCATTGCACATACCATCCCATGCCATTCCATCCATCTACCACCTAGTATTATCATCACATCACACCTTAATCACACTCGTGTCCTACCGCGTGTACAGTGCCATGTCAGGCCGCCTACACCTTCACCTCCACCTTCCCTTCCCCTTCTCTCTCCACCCGCCTCTCTTTGACCGGAAAAATCTCCGCCATCAACCCGGGCAGAAATGATTCAAGTCTCCAATTCGTCTCCCGCCATAAATGCGCCTTCATCTCCTCGTCCTCGTTCCCACCCTCCGCCATCGTTTCACTGCTACTGCCTTCCGGCCGAGCAAGGTATCCAGAATCGCCCAGCACAAGCAGTACGTTCTTCACTCCTTCGCCTTCAGCTTCTCCAAGTGCTTCGCCTTCCTTAGTCCCAATAGCAGCGTTCAGAAGTCGGTCGAGCAGTTCTAGCGTTCGCGTCCATACTGTAACGATGAAATACTCTTTCTTCTCGACCTGTCTTGTTCTCGTTGCCACATTCTCGGCCTCTGCGTCGGTTGGACTTGAAGCTGTGGGTGGCAGTGCTTCCTCTACAATGACTGTGCGTGCTGGGATTCTGGCAAGAAGCTCGAAGTAGCGTAAGAAGACCTTGCAAAGGACGGTGACCATCATCATCCTTGTCTCGCCCATGCCTACCTGGTCGGTCTTGTGTACGTCGGGTCTCAGAAGTCGTACGACGAGGGGAAAGAGCACATCGGTAAAGATGGCGGTCCATTCGTTCTTCGCCTTTATCAAGTGATTTTCTTCACCTTGCTTCTCTGCCTCGTTTTCAGCATCATTGCTCACATCATCCACTGCATTCACGTCTTCTGGTTTCACCAAACCCTCACTTAGCAAGACACGCAACAAGGTGCTCACACCTCGGTTTCGGAGCTCACGGCAAGGAGAGACACAAACCTCGGCGACCAGACCACGGAATACAACGCCCCAGTACGCTCTCCACGCCTCTCCTCTGCTCAAGTGACTTTGTGATATCAGTCGTGGTGCTAGTGTAGACAGTTCATGCATCGAACTAACTGCCCTAAGACCTCTTTGTACCACCGCCACTTGTTCTGGTGGTGGCGGACGTGGTTTTTGTCCACGCGAGCGTGCTAGGTCACGACGCTGCTCAATCATGGACCCGGGCATACTTGCAGCAATGGCAAAGGAGGTACAGAGCTGGAGGGCAGGGGTATAGGAGGAGGGATTAATACCAGGCCAGGTTGTCGTTGTAAGCTCCAATTTGGTCTGTGAGGTAGAAGAGGGAAAAGACTCTGCCGTAAGTTTCTGTAAGACTGTGAAAACGTTATCTGCTTCCGTTTTGTGAAGGTGTAGACGCTGGAGGATGGACCAAAAGTCGGGAGATTCAGTAACGTCGCTACGCAACGGACCAGACTCGGCGATTGCAAGACTGAGACCTGACATTACTGCTGTCGCTGTCTGGTCCAGCGTTGTGTCGTTAAATGAGGATATGGCGTGCAGGACAACAGGCGCTCGCATGAAATCGTGGTCATAGCTATGTCTCAGAAGATCCAAGAGATAGTTCACGACATGGGATGTGGCTGTTGGATGAACGTTTTCAGCATTGCGAACAGCAGCCTGCAGCGCATTCGTTACAGCCTCACCTGCTGCAGCCAGGCTCTCTTCATCACGCAGTGTTAAACGTGTTGCAAGTTCGAGGAGGAAAACGCTGCCGGGGTCGTATTCAGGGCCGCCGTGTCTTGTTGTACGCACGCCGTTGACACGGGCTGTAACTGGTACAGGCCGGATGTCCGGTTTGACCACTACAACTGGAGAGGGCGCGTCTGGCAGCTCGGAAAGCAGGGCATTAACCAGTCTTTCGAGTTGCGAAGATGGAAGAGTGAGAAGGTTTGAGAAGACCAGATTGACGTTACAGGCTTCGATACAATCCACAGAGGACGCAGTATTTTCCAGTTCCTCCTCAGAAGGTTCAGGTGGTTCGTCGACAGCGTAAGAGGAGAGATACGATGTGAATGTGCTGAGTAAGCCGCTGTCGCTCAGCTTGTCTTTCTCTACGACCTGAGAAGGCGGCTGTAACGGAATAGATGTTAGTTCTGATAGCTTTGTTTGTTGATCCGGCATTGATATAAGACCATTGACGAACAGGTTTCGCAGTATGCGCACAATATAAACCCATGTTTCGCCTACTGCAGCTTCATGACCGTTGAGTGTTCGGAAAAGCAGGACCATAGAGAGTTGTGCTCGGTAGTCCCTGCCTAGACGAACAGCAAGTTCGCTGACCATGACTCTCTGTTTGCCTCGCTGAACTTCGGTATTAAGAGATGTGGAAGGCGGAATCTCTGCAGCAAGGGTACTGATTTGTGAAAGGCTGTAGATAATTCGGTCGAATGCTTCAGGGGCATCGTATTTCGCGGCCAGTTGGGCACATTGGTCGAATCCTACTACTATGCGGGAAAAGACTGCATCATCGGAGGCGGACATGAAGACATAACAGAGGGTAGCTATGATAGGCTTCCATGTTGCGCTATACATCTCTGCGTCAAAAGCGTTGGTATCACATGGCTCGAGTTGTCCTGAATTTTGCGTGTTCATCAATAATGTCTTCCAGACGTGGTCAAAAGCATGCTTATTGTCATGCTCTTCCGGTAGAATGATTTCATTCTGTTCAATCGCGTCGTAGATGTCTTGAAGATACTCGAATGGGAAATCGCCGCCTGCATTACAGCCACGAAGATTCCTGGCGAAGTCTTCACAAGTCATTCTCTTTTGGGTCTTCTTAACATTTGGATTGTACAGCTCCGTATTAAGCATGATTATGGCATAGGTTAAAACATAACCTGCATCCTTGTCTGCAACGCCTTCCGGGACACTACTTTTGATATATTTGTCGACAAAGACTTCCACGATCCGTTCTATCAGCGCAGATTCTCCGGGTAGCCGAAATGATGTAAGAAGATGCCGTAATGCCTCATCGATACGCTTGCCATTGAAGTCGAATAGTGAAATGAATGCTGTCAATAACTCTTGATTTGTCTTTTTGGTGATGAACTCTCCGAGAACCTTCTTTGATACATGACTTGTACTTTTGAGAAATTTCGCTATTTGTACAGGGTCGTCTGGATTTTCTATTATGCCGTTCTTGGTCAAGAATGCAATTCCAGCTTTTGGATTGTCATTAAACTTGAGGGAACCACTCTTGATGATCTTCTTTCGTTTTCGCTGATTTCGTAAATGCTCTATCCTGGAATTTGTGGTTGCTCCGCGAGGTTGGTCTATCCTTTCGGCCATAGACTGTATAAAAGTCAGTAGCGAGTCCAAACACAAGGGTGGCACATTTGTCGTGCTCCAAGTGGCAGCATCAGGAAATGCGTTGCGTGATAACAACCCGATCATGTCTTCGCATAGATCCTGTCTATCGACATCGCAGTCATAATTGACGAATAGTTCTGCCATGAAGTAGGGCATGCGGACCAGAGTGCCGATCGCCTCGACCATTGCTTCTCTTGCTTCCGGTCGTCGTTGGCCACCTTCCAACCCTAGTGAACGCCTATCCTTAACGGGAACAGGGGTCGAACGGCCACTGCTTGGTTGTGATGGAGCAGGCTTGACCAGTTTGGGAGCTTGTGGTATGCCTTCATAAAGCAACGGGTCAATTCCAGCTTCTTGGGGTATGTCGACCTTGGGATGGAGACAAGCTACCAGGTATGACAAAAAGAGTTCCTGCTGTAATTTGAGCAGCTTTCTGCAGGTAGTAAGGAGTGTCCCAGCCACCCGTAGCGAGCTGTTGAGCAGAAATATATTCTCTGATCTGACTAGCTGGAAGAGATGGCGGCAGAGGTCGTCCTCGACCAGCACAGCTAGAGTAGGTTGTGCTGCGATGAATGGACCCGCAACTTCCAAGGCAACATCAATGATCCGAAGGGCCATTATCCGCATCGGGTCTGTGTGCTCCTGGCTGTGTGGGTCCAGCAGATCGATTAAGACTCTGAACAATTCGCGTATGCTGGGAAGCGCATAAGGTACTGCTTGTTCCTCGTCATCATCGTTTTCTGTTTGGCCATTAACTTGACTGTCAGCGGCGAGCTTTTCTGGCGCCAAAGTCGATTCATAGCTTGCTCTGTCGTCAGTGCTAGGCCTTGGTTCAGCACCATTCCCCATAACGCTCCCATCCAGCGGCGGTTGTATCTTCATCTCATCGCTAGTCTGTACAACGGATCTCACAGTGTTTGATCTACTTCGCCCTGCAGGAAGTATGGGCACCTCTTCGATCTTCAGCGCAACCAAACGTCCAAATACTATTTGACACATGGTGACCATTGCCATTTCAGCGCTACGCCTTAATACCTCAGATAATCTTGTTTGACAGCACATACTAAGTCCTGTGCTCATCATCTCACATATGCTCTCGTCGCCCAAAAGTGAACCCTCAGGTCTCGTGATGACCAGCTCCATCAGCCTTAATATTCGCAGTAACACCACCTCATCGGCAGCTGTGTCACTAGCCTCAAACCGACAATGGGTGATGGCTGCGCTTAGAAGATGCATGGCTGTGCTAATCCTTGGGCTGTGTATTGTAACGAGGTTGTAATTGAGGAACTTAGTGATGGAGATGACTGCAAGACTGGTAATGGTGGCGCTGGTTGAGGAACTTCGTATGACTTGCAGAAACGGATGTAGTAAGGCAGGTGCATCAAATTGAGAAATGTCTTTGGTTGTTGCCAGATCTCTTCTCAACCTTGCAAAGGCAGATAGAAGAGGATTGTCCTGTACACTTCTCCCTTTCTTCCCTCTTAGACCCCAACGATTGGCAAGTGTCGCTTCCTCCTCCACAGATGGGCCGCGGATATGCCCTATCGGACTCTTGCTGCTCACAGTATCAATTTTCGGTTTTCCGGTGCGTGAGTTACTTCGATGTACAGAGGTTTGTTCGGGTACAGTGAGGGTATCGGCCGAAGCTCCGCCACCAAGAATAGCCGATATAGAACTCTGCGCCCAGCGAGCGTGTTTGCGCATTGCTGAGGTGAGCGTGATACATTCTTGCGTGACAAGAGCAACCGGCTCTATGCGTATGCCAATCTGCTGGCGTGGTGCCGGATTGGCGAACGAGCTTGATTCATCGTGGTCGAACGCATAGGCCGATGGTAGGATGGTCGCGGACCCATGGTGCTGTGTAGAATCCAAGGTAGCCGTCTTCGTATTTCCATCAGCTGGTTGTTGGGTCCTGATCGACATGTTCGCCATGGTACTGAAGTCGTCCACCTAGTATTGGCCTCGAGGAAGAAGTGAGCATGCGACCCAATGCGCTTAAGTTGCTCTCATCTTGTGAATCGCCCATAGACCATTTCGGAGAACGTGAAGGGACTAAGGTGGTATGTCGTTGTTCCAAACTTGTATGCCTATTAAACCTGTTCTTTCAAGTTCGAGCATATGTGTCACAACTGTTGTCCATTGTCGAGATTCTGATAGTGAATGTCCTCCGCAGGCACAAGGCTATTGAATTGTCCTTCATGACCGAAAAGGAAGGTGCGGCGAATTCTAAAAGTGTCCTTGGTGGACAGCTCAGACTACACATGTACTTAATAAATAAGCAAGTTGTCATCTTCTCAACGATTCGTATTATGAACTGCAGTTCGAGTCCCCAGTTTATCAATCTTGCTACGTACAGAGCACCATCATACAGGTTGTGCAGAGCATAGAAGTTGTGATTCCAAGATGACTTATGTGGCTCTCACTGGCCGGCACAGCTTTCACTCAATCCTGTCACAACAATCTCAATGACCTTAATTGGCGCTCGCTCTTGCGACATCACGGTTCAGTCAGGTTATACGCACATCCAGAGACTGTTGCCGTCTGTTTGTACCTGACTTTGATGTATCACTGTCCACGAGGACAAATGTTTGGCCCGTATAAAAGCTAACTTTTCGATCTTTTTATGAGCAGCTATGTGCAAAGGGTAAGGTCGCTATTCCGCACGATCTGCTCACATGGGATAGCTACGGTAGGTACAGACGCCGCCCCATGGCGTGACGTCTTTTGCCGTGCACGCCTTTCTAGGGTGGGATACGACAAGCGAAGTGCTATAGGTATACAGCTTTCGAGCCAGCCATTCTGCATTCTCACAGTATTCTGTGACCAGTCTTTCATCTCCAATCCTTTCGCGATACCTTGCATGTGGTTAAGGTCATCGTAGTCAAAGGCACCATGACGTCCGTGATCACCAAAAAACCTAGGTACTGTTTGCAAGAACAAGGGATCCTGCATTGGTCCTGTTCCAAGCCGTCTCCCACCCTTTGTTTTGCTCTATCTCGTGAATTTACCACGCATCACTGGACACATGTAGGCTGGTACATGCCTGTCTACTTAGGAACACTGCCAGTAGGCAGAACTGTGTGCAGGTTCATGGTGGTGACGTCCATGAAAGCCACATCTGCCAAACAAGTACAACAGGCACAGATCATCTCTCATCCCTTTTTCCCCAGCATCAAGTCAGGCTACCAATACTTCCACTCCCAAAAACAAACACTTCGCTATCACTCGACACTCCACCGTCACTACTCAAAGCCCTTCCTGTCAAATGCCGAGACCATGCATTGTTCACGGCCGCTCGCATCTTCGTAGACCGTCACTACAGATCGTCACTACAATATTCCCGGCACAAGGCACAGTATTTCACACACTACGAGATCCGCACTTCCCCTGACTGCCACCTCGCCTCAAAGTCGTTGTACGTCTCTGACCAACCAATCTTCCACCAATCAAACAGCAAGACCATTCAAATCTACTACCCCTTAACAATCCACTCCCAGACGGGGTGACCTGAAAATATGTCTAAACACCCCAAAGCATGCAAAGAGAACAAAAACTTCCACAAAGAAACAACTCGCAAGCAGAAGCAAGCTCGCGCAGCATTCCAATCAGAACTTCGCAAACTCAAAGAACTTGTTCTCCCGTCTCGCGGTGATCACAACTGGTAAGTACCACACTCTCCCCCTTCTCTCTTCCTTGTCACACCCTTCCCATAGAAGTCACACCAACAACACATTCTAGCCCCCACAAAGACGCAGGCCACAATCACCGCCTAAACCTTCCCTTCTGCCTCGTCAAGAACCACGTCGGATACTGCGGCATCTGCGGCATACTATGCAGCTACGTATACGGCTGTCCACGACATCATGCCGAAGGTGCAACGGGGGAGAACTTGTTCGGTGAGGACAGTGCGGTGCTAAGGGAGATTGTGGCGGAGAACAGGAGGTTAGGCATTTTTGAGCCCAAAAGGAAGATTGCTGCTAGGTATGAGGCCGGACGGATTGTGGAGGTCGTTGATTTGGAAGGGGAGGAGAAGGATGAGAGTGAGGAGAACAGGGCTGAGACGGTGTGATGAGGGGAGTGGTGATTGAGGGTCTGAGAATTGAAGTACTGTGAATAGACGCGAATGCGAGGGTGAGAAAGGGTATGAGAATAGGGATTGGAAGTGATTGTGTGAAATTGGGAATTGGACTTTTGCGTGATCGTGGTTACTGAGGTGGCCGTGATCCATGCCGAAGGAGAAAAGGGGTGCGCACGGCAACCTCTTTATCAGCGGCAGATTTCTGGACTAGGATTTCTGAATTAGAAATTGGCCTTCTGTCTCAAGTTGTCTAGCTTGGAGAATCATGTGAGTGACACACGTATTGAGATTTCAGATCGCGACTGCCTGACTACGAGAGATTCTGCCAAATGCGGAACAAGTCAAAGAGATTTTGGTGCTCAATGGACTAATTTCACTTTGTTTGGCACTGTCTTCATGCACAGCTCTGACCCTAGAATATCGAGAAGGCCAGGGATTGATGGACTAATGCTACTTACATTTCTATCTTGTCTATTTACACACACGCAACAGGTTTATTTCTGCGCTATGAGGATCTTCAAGCAGCAATTTCGAAGCACAGTCGAAGCAGGCAATCATTCCAGACTGATCACACCCTCTTGAATACCTTCTTAGCCACGAACAGCCTCGCAATAATCACGAACAACGAACTGAACGTCGCCAGACCACCAGCATAAAAGATAGCACCTCGATAAGCCGTAGCTCCAATATCATCGATCCCAGCTGCCCCAGTAGCTTCCAACAAGTACCCTGCAATCGGCGGGCCCATAAGATATCCAGCAGTCCATCCGGTGATGCTCATACTCATGGCAACAGCAGCACGGCTTGGATCCACCATGGACGCTACCACTGTTGGCAAGGTGGTGAAGAAGGCGCCGTTGGCAATGCCGTTGAGGATGATGAAGATGACCAGTACTGGCAGGGTTGACGACACGGACCAGACGGCAAGGATGGTTGCTGCGTTCAGAACCATTGTTATGACGAACGTGTTGAGTGGTCCAATGCGATCGCATAGAGGGCCGGCGGCGAAGCGGCCGACCGTAGTACACGCATTGAAGCCGGCGACCAAGCCCGCGCCCACACTGTCTGATAGACCAATTGATCGGGCGTACAGTGGTAAAAAGAAGGGTGGAACAAACAACGTGAATGTCGCGGTAGCGCCGGCAATGAAGATGGCAATGAAAGGGACGTTTTTGAATAATGCAAGATCCAAAATTGGTGTCTTTCTCGGAGGGGTACGTTCCTTGATAGCCATGGCAGCAGGGACACCAGTGGCGAGCATCACGAGGCCAAGAATGCGGAACATCCAAGCAACACCAACTCGATCGATCAGCGCATTCAGGCTCACTGACAAAATGGTAGCACCTAACCCACCTCCCAGTTTGATCAATGCGTTAGCCAGGCCTATACGACGGGCAAAGTATTGAGGGGGCATGACGTTGGAAGCCGTGTAACACAAGCAATCTCCAGCACCTAGGACCACACCGTAAGTTTGGAAGAGACCAGCCACATTTGTCGTGGTGAAGCCAGATGCTAGAGTGCCAACACCCAACAGCGTGATGCCGATGATAGCAGCAAGACGTACACCGGTCAGCTGCATGAGACGTACAGCTACGAGACCAAAGGCGACGCATATTGTAATGCCGAGACTGCCGACGAATGCGGTGGTGGAGCTGGCGGAGCCTTTGAGTGTTGACGAGAGCAACGCGGCTTGGATAACACCCCATGCACCAGTGAGACCACTCAACCAGAATGTTAAGATTGAACAGCAGAACACTACGACCCAGCCGTAGCCGCCGTCTGGGACGGCTGTAGCAGCATTCTCGGGCGCAATTTCGTCGATGTTGCGTTGATTAAGCTCATTTTCAGTTGAAATTTGAATGTCTCCGGACCGGGTGGGTAGATTGACATGTCGATGCCTGTTCTCCAGCTCGATGGTGGTGGTTGTCGACATAGTTGTTGTTTTTCGATCACCAATCAGAAGCCTTCTTTGATCGTTAATGTCGAACGACGCACGAATGGTTTAGTAGGCATTTAAGGATTCATTGAGAAAGGTATACTAGAGGAAGGAGACACGATGCCAAAGATAGGCACTATCAGCGACTGCACTTGGAGCTTGTCGATTGAACACTTCGGGTAGATAAATGAGTCAAGATTGTGTACCTTCGTACCCCATACCACAAGCTCCGCACCGGCCATTTTGATTGGCTACAGGCTGACGAAGCTAAGCAACATGTATTCACGTGCAGCATAAATTTAAAATGGCTGTTCGATCACCAAACCCAAGTAAAGTACTGAAGCTTTGATGATGTTCTCTCTTTGGTTTCGGCAAAACCTGCTGATACGGAAGATTTCGAAGCTGGCTCCATTCTGATGTGGCCGAAACAAGAAAGATTCAGCTGACTCACCACCGCGTACGGCTCTACTGAAACCCGTTCCGCTCCCGCAGCACAACGGAAGCCTTACCATGTCAAGATGTAGCTTCGGCTCAATCTCACTGGCTGAAACAGGAGGCTGGGAGGTCAGGAGTTGACAACTGGAGAGGATAGACGCAAGCAAACAACTCTCGACCACTGAAAGCACGGAGAAGGTGTTTGATATTCCATAAAAGAGTCGGATATCGAAAATGATGCAATCAGCAGAAGAAGGTAGGTGCTCAATTTACGCCATGCTCCGAAACCACACGGCTGATCGGTTGGTGGTCGAGCATGGAGGACTTGATTTGCTTGTTCCGTCTGTACTACTAGCCGTGCTTGGAAAAAATACAGCTGAAGATACATGAAGTACCATGCTGAATGTTTGCTACTTGTGGTACTTCCTGAACCCGGGCTGAGCACTGCCCACATGTTGAACTGACTTCTGGTGTCTGCTTGAATTTACGTTCGTCTATATATACAGAATGCCAACCGAGTAGATTGTTCAATTCTTCTGCAAGTCAAACCATACATTCTACCCTTCCAGTCACAAGTTCGCAGTCAGCTCACACTCCTTGCTGCATGGCCCCTCAGGGGAAGGTGCTCCAATTGCTCTCACCGCACACCTACAGCAGAACAGACTTCATTCAACACAATCGAGTCAACAATCCAATGCACGAAGGCTGGCAGGACTGCATCACCTTTGCAGTACGATAGCACAAATGCTCGTCCGGCAATCAGGCCGACACCGATTCAATGTACTTGTTTTAGTAAATTTCCCATCAGCACACAGCGAAGCATTTCCCATTTTTGACAGATGCAGGCTACCAATTCGGCGGTCTTGGACGCCCTGATCATCCACGTACTCAGGCAAATAACGTCCTCACCAAACCCAAGCTCTGACACAACCACATGAACCAAGGACTCCTCCTAAATCTTTGGAAATGCCATTGATGTGAGGTTCAACATCAACGACAATGGCTCAAAGTCTGTCAACACCAATGAGCCGCACGACCAGCTTCAGTACCTTGCAACCAAAGTGCCTTCATGCAATCAATATCTCGATCAGCTAGCTGGACAGCTGTACCGGTCGAAGGCTACTTACAATTCCCCTCACCTCACATTCCCTACGCACGAGATGAGGGGCTCCAGCACATCTTTTATATATATTTATACCGCAGATGGTGTGAGCAGTACCGGCAAAGCTCATACCTTGCGAAGGGCGAAATGCCATGGTGGGTGAGATGCTGTCCTGAGCGAGAGAACAAAGGAGTGCTGCTGGTCAGGGCGACTCCGTGGTGAGTATGGTCTTTGATCATGTGAAGAGTATCATTGACGGTACAGGCAGGCAGGCACTTAATGCCAGCCAATGCCAGTTATTAGCTCAACTCAATACGCACTTTCAAGGAGATATGGATAGCAGTCCATCACAGCCATCAAGAGCCGGCACAAGTCGCAAGAGACGACGGGTCGAAGCAGCTAATGATAGCGGCAACAGGACCAAAGGCAAACCGACGAAAAACTTGGTGAAAAATATGACCATACCCAATGAGGTCAAACAGCTCGTTCTGAAAAAACAAATACCGACGAAGTTTTACAGCGATATGTCCTTAGGCAGATTGGAGCCTGTTGGAGTGCGCATCGCGCGATCACACCTATGGCTGCCAGGATTGCCATCAGAGTAAGTGCTCCGATCCCTCGCAACCGAATGTGCATACTAATCTTCCACAGGTACGCCTGACACTCCACCATCGACGTGCTCGTAGGACCAGAAAGAACTGGTTCCACGTGTACAAAGCTCTCTTCGCGACGAGACCACCATATTTCCGCACCTGGTGCAAGAGCTACTGGAAAACGAACAACAAGATCGAAAATTTTGTATTAGTTGACATTTCGAGCGCCGGCTTCGCTATCGTCCTTGATTGGATGTATACCGAGCAGCTGCCAGAACGGATGAGAGAATACTCACAGGACCTTGATAGCACCCAACAAGCTTACAAGGCAGCGGAGTAGTTACAGTACAACCATGCCACCTTACAAAATTACGAAGGAGGCCGCCAAACAACAAAGAGCTGCCCCATACACCAACGCTACCAGTGCTTCCCCGAGCTCCCTCGCCAGCTCCAACGCCGACCTCCCTCCCAGCAGTCGAGCCACGTTCAATCGCTATGCTGGAGCACTGTATCCAACCTTGAACCCTAGATCAACCTCCTTTATATATATCACTCTCACCAGCTTCTCAGGTCCATAGGCTCCTCTGGCGGAAGCCAACAGAATCCAAGGCATTTGCTATGTCGATACCCAAACCAGGGGAAAGACGACCTGATTGTCTCGCTAATATCAGCAAGAATGTTCCATACAATCACAGGAACAACTACAATCCACCACCTCAAGCTTATCTCATTTTGACTGATGCGTTCCGACTACCATACTCCTGCAAGATCAGTCCACGAGGCCATTATTTCCTCGACAGAGACGGCGCAGGATCCTGCTGACATTTCCGAGACTGTTTCGAGCGTACCACTTCCCGATGCATTCACGAATGGTATTGGTGACATAGCCTCTGCGAATCCTCTAACCCTTTCTAGTCCGATCAACGATTGTTGCGCAATAGGTTCATTACTTGTTGGTCGTTGATCATGAACTCATCCATCACAATCAAAGATCATGCAGAGGATTGGCAGCAGGAAGTTGAGCCGCCCAGGGCAAAACATGCCAGATAGCAGCAGAGGTTACGAAGGCAGTTGATGAAGCTGGACGACAAGCAGACAGGTGTCTTCGTCTAGTACAATCCGCCACCACCGGTCGATGTGGACCCAGCAGAACAGGAACCTCATCTCGAACCTGATCAGCCCAGAGACGAAGAGCAAGATCGTACGCCGGACTTCTTGTCTGCCACCTCGAGCGAAACGAGCCATGAGGATTCATCGCACTCTTCTCAAGATTCACTCCCCCTCGCACTCCAGATGCAAAAGGCTGCCGAAGATCGAGCTGCCAAAGAAGAACGATGGGCCAGAGAAGACCGAGCTTTCGAAGAAGAACAAGCTGTTGAACAAGAAAGAGCTCGCGAAGGAGAGCGAATTAGAGAAGCAGCATATGCACAAAAACACGACGTCTCCATGCAAATAATAGTTGAATCAATACTTACTTAAGACGCCACTAGTCGATATCAACCTAACAGTACTAGCACCAGTCTCGAAGATAACCAGCCTAGGGACACGGAGCAAGACGATACATCAACGACGCCAGTTCCTTTCCAAATTCCTCCACGAACTTCAACGACGACCTCCCTCCCAGCAGCCGATCCACATTCGATCGCCATGCCGGAGCACATTATTCAACCTCTAGCAGCATCGAGCTACCTAGGCCAACCTTGAACCTCAAATCAACATCATCTCTATATATATTCCACCAACTTCTTTGGTCCACGGAGCTAAGGACATGGGCCACTGGATAATCGAACAGAACATCCATGGCCACGAGTGTTACAACGCTCACCCGTTCACCTCGACGACGCCTTCCACTGCTGACGACAAGCAGAAGGGCATCTTCGGATACGGCACAGTCTGTATCAGACTCCTGCGCGACAAGAGCAGCAGACGTCCAGTTAGATTGGTGCTAGAGAACGTCGGATACATGAAGACGCATCATGTCAACAAAGCAAACCGCCTCCACCAGCGTCACCTGGTGTGACCTTCCGCCGGGATCCCGAGTCCAATAGCCACAGGACGACCTCGCAACAAAAGACAGCGATGCCATTCTGTCAATGGAGTCTGGTGTGTACGCAGCCAACGAATCAAATTCTCCGCCTCACCTTCTCCTGAGCTGGAGCCTGTCGTCCGCATAATATACGGACGCCGTGTCTCAAGCATATTTGCACTACCTGAATCATCCGACGATTCCGAAGAGTCTGCCAACGAGGCTGTAGAGCCAGAACAGGATGAGAATTCGGGTTCGTAATGGACGCCATCGTCGCCGATGAGTGCGATGCAATAGACGCAGACGACTGACCCATACCCACTGTATTCTCCCATGGCTTCGGTTAATTGGGTTGAGTAAGACGAGCGAGGTCTGCACCCATTGCCGCCATGAGATCATTACGGTAAACACGGGCGATTACGTTGCGAGCGAGCAGACTGTCAACGGCGAGAGCGAGGCTGAAATGATCATCCTCGGCAAAGCTATCACCTCTGTGGACGAAATCGGAGCATTCGAAGAATGGGTGGCGTGGCTTGAACACGTCGAGAATTTGGAATGGTCTCTGGGGTTTGGAGAATCCGCGAAGAGGATGATGAACAGCGCGAGGTAGAAAAAGAAGACACAGAAAGCCTCACTCCCAGACCACGTTAGGGCGGGCTCAAGAAAAGCGAAGCGCAGACCAAGCAAAGTCAGAGCACGACGAAGGAGCTCCGAACGAAGACGACAACAAACAAGGGAGGAGACAGTGACGATGAATCAATTGAGGATGAACACATCAGCAGAAAGACGCACGGTCATGGACAAACCAACGAAGCTTTAGCCTTGGCAATGCCGGAAAAGCAATTGAGAAATCAAGCACACCCCCTTACTTACTTACATACTTGCAACACCAATAAGAGAAACATACAAGAAATGAATTCTTTCCTTCCATTTTACCATGCCCTTGATCCTTTCTAGCCCAATATACCTTCGTCACCACCGTTGTAAGTAAATCCTTCACATCTCTAACTCCTTCTCTTTTCTTCTCTTCTTTCGTCCCCAATATCACAGCCCAACCCAACTCAACCAGCAGCACCAATCACTATCTCAACCACAAAACACTCACGTCCAATATCAACAACACCACTACAAAATGCGAGACTGGCACAAACCACACGTCTACAAAAAATCCTGTTCTCCACGTGAAAAACACGCCGGCAGTTTGCCCAATCTGCTACAATGTATGCCACTACTGTATCTGAAGGGCTGCTCCGTACACAGAGAGTATAGGAAAGATGAGCTGTTGGGGGATTTTGAGGACTGGGGCTGGGAAACGGTGAGTAATGAACGTGT
>Ga0181467_100382_pt1 | contig 22713 bp, 21 predicted proteins | sample InSIn5gowninarea_2_FD_119079 | JGI IMG/M metagenome (GOLD analysis project Ga0181467, IMG submission 119079) | Clean room microbial communities from NASA Spacecraft Assembly Facility at Jet Propulsion Laboratory, Pasadena, California, USA -... ... | reverse complement strand
ATCTTCTCGGTGGATGGACCCTCAGGGGAGGAGAGGCCGTCGCAGTGACCAAAGTCGATCTGGCAGTCGGGAGAGCGGCAGTGGGCCTTGCTCGATCCACAATAGCCTGTCAGAGATATCAGCACGTCTCGTTCTTCTCGTTCGAAGAGATGCTATCGAAAGACTCACCGGCAGTCGAGCAACACTTGCCCTTTCCGCACTTGCCGTACTTGGGACCACACCGATTCTCGAAGTTCTCCGTCCGCAGCTCGCTGCCTTGGCCACCATTGTCTAACGTAGCAGAGACAATGGGAGAGTTGTCCTTGGGTGGCTGTGGAATGCTGCGAGCCGACGCGGACGCTGCCAGGGCGAGAGTCGAGAAGGCAAGGATGTCACGCAGTTGGCTCTGCGTTTGGTCCCTGCTGCAGTAGTGCTGGTTATTGCGGCAACTCTACGGCGCACTGTGGTACAGGTTGTCAGTCCGACTTTGGCCGTTGCTTCTGGCCCGGCTCCGACAAGCTTCTTCCCAACGGTACCACAATCGGAATCCCGGCCAAGCCCAAGGACACGGCAGCTGGATGGTTACCCATCGACAAGGACAAGGATGCTGCAAAGAAACCAGTGAAGTCGGAAGCCGGCTCTCTTGTCAAGACCGGTGCTTCTGTCACGGCATTGGCTTTGCTTACTTCCGCAGCGGTTCTTTTGACTTGAGCATTTTTATAACACAAGAGAATGACTTGTTTGTTGTTGAATTCGAGTTTGATGACTTGTTTTTCTGTTTGGATTGAGTTTGGGTTTCAGATTGCGCCGGGTTAGTTCGTGTTCTCTCGTTTGTTTGCAGACTCGTGCAGTAGTTTAGCAAAATAATTAGAAAAAGACAATAGATGGCCTCGCTTGCTTCGAGTGGTTGATGCTCTCGATGATGAACGTAGATGTCGTAAAGTACTCTGTCCTTATTAGATGACATTGCATACAAATATACAGTGCTACCTAAGAGATAAATATACATCAGAAATGACAAAGGTTCAACATCGTAAATCGTCTCATCTTGCATCAGGTCATAGTAAGTCATTCATCACATAATAATACAAGTATGGATACAATTATCGCGGAGAGCAGCTAGTAGGAAATCGCATCCTCGTTATCATTTCCTAATAACCTTCAGCAATGGCGCAATCTGTGCACGGCGACTTAGTCCGACACGGTAGGGCACTTTGCTCGTGCTTGCAATGGGCGAGTGTTTGCTGGGTCCTTTGTCGTTATTGGGTTTGGTTGATGTGTCTGCAGCACATTGCCCTTCTTCTTGGTTCAAGATATCTGGTGTCGGATCTGATTTCTTGGGGGTTACGGGGGCGTTTGAGGTTGGCTCTTGTTCAGGTTCGGGCTCAGGTCCAGCTTCTGGTACCGGTGCTGGAGCTGAGGAAGGTTGCGTCTTGTCGATTGTGGATAAGTTTGATTTCTGCTTATTGTCGTTCGCAGGTTTCTCGACGACAACGGACACGTTGCTGGGGATTTGACCAGGCGCATGTCCTTTGACTTCAGTCGATACCTCAGCAGAGACAGGAGGCTGCTCAGCAGTCTTCTTCCTCTTCCGTCCACGTTTCTTAGCCGCCGGTTCTGGATTAGGATTACCCTGCTCCTGATCACACCCCATCGTAGAAACCTCCACCGTAGCGAGCGTCTCTTGTTCTCCCGCGGGTGTTGAGATAGAATCAGGAGTGGGAATCGAGTCCGGTCGACGATCGTGTTGGGGATCATGGTGTCGGTCGTCGATCCAGATTACGTCGTCTTCGACGTCTGGTTCGTAGGTTTTATGGAGCGTGACGGAGGTTGTTTTGCCGCGTTTGAGCTTCTTTTTCTTCGGTTCTTTGCGGGGCTGTTTTGGTTTTGATGGTTCTATGGAGTGGGGATTGGGTTCGCCTTTTGGGGGTTTGGGGGGTTGGGGTTGGGTTTTGGCGGCGTCGAGTTGGATGAGGTCGATTTCGTCGTTGTCGGGGTTCGTAGTATGGGTTGTGTTGTCTGATGGTTTGGGCTCGTTGGGGATAGGATGTGGTGTGTTTGTTTCGATCGGTTCGTGGGTATCGTTGAGATGGTCGGCTTGTTTCTTGCTCCTTGAACGACTAGCCTCCTTCGTCTTTAACTTGTTATTCTTCGAGTCGCTGGGCGCAGCAAGCTCATCGTCATCATCATCCTCCGGTTGCGGTTGTGAATTCTTTTTCTTTGGAGCTTTCTGAATCACTGGGATCTCAACAGCGACAGGAGCAGAATTTTCGTCAGTTGCATTTGTTTGAGACTGCTGAGGTGCACTCCGCTGAGCACTATTATCGCTTTTCGATCTGCTGACGTGTGGTGACCTCAATGACGAAAATGGCTCGGTATCGTGTGGAGAGTCAAGTGCTGCTTCTTGCAGTGACTTTGATCGAATAGGAGTTTTATTCAAGATGTCTGTTTGTATTGTCTCATACATTGCGGCGTCTGCATTCGTGGGTCCTTGCAGTACGGATTCATAGGCATTGGAGGAAAGATTTGACTGAGTGCGGTCGAACGTCGAGATACTAGTATGGGCCGCTTCAACGTTCAACGCATTCTCGACCCACTGGTTTCGATCCGAATTATACCACTCCGGGTGTAAGACGGGCACTTGAACCTGCGGATACCCCTCGGGATATCCCAGAGTGCTATAATCAACACCTTGCAAACTTTGCTGTTGCTGCTGCTGATCTATGTACCCCAACTCCGACTCTGTAAATGGAATAGTCACAGTCGAAGGAATCTGCTGTCCAGTATGCGGGGCGTCATCGTCAAAAAGTCGTCTTTGAGCCATGTCGATCTCAGACATCATGAAGGCTATCGTTATCTCATTAGTCGGCCGTACAATCAACCAGGACTAAGGGTCACTTACCAATCGACCCAGACCCCCTCGCAATCCCATTTCCAAATCCACCCGGAATCCATCTCTCCTCCCTCCTCCGCTGAGACGATGATATCGATGCCCGCCTCTGCGCATCTTGCGACTGCGACTGTAGGAAGTCATCGAAGTTGACGCCGATATCCCCAACATTATTGATCTCTTTTTGGATCCGGTTATCAACAGCACCATTCTGCACATTATCACCATCGACAGCTGAAGCGTTAGCCTCCCAATTACCGTTTGATGGGCGATTGTCTCGCCTGGGAGACACCATGGGAGGCGGAGGTTGAGCCTCGCAGGAGAGAGGGTCGTCCTCGTCGTCGGAGTCCTGAATCACACGGCTGGCCATTATGATGGGAGTAAGTTATGTGAGCATAAGGGTATTGGTGGACATATGTCGTCTATAGGTACAGGGTAATCGGGTAATTGAATGAAGCTCGACTTGATGCGCGTTTTGGTGAGACCATGTGACGCGAAGGCACGTGATGATAAGATAACATATCCCTAAAGGGAAATAGTACAGATACGAGGCTACCAGCGCTTTACACGCCGACAGGAAAGTTTGGGGGAACCATGGGCGTGAAATATGGACACTGCAAGAGCGATTCAATTGAAAGGAGGACTCTGTGCGTTGTGTATATAAGCAATGATGTGTTTTGGTTGAGTCAGTACCTCTGGTTCATTCAACAGCTACCCTAACCTCGTATATCCATAAAGATCTAAGTACAGAAAGGTATCAATACGCACAAAAAAAAAAAACACGGATCATCACTCATCACATCACTCCATCGTACTTTGCGGCCGCATGACTCCCCTCCCAAAGAACTCACTGACAACCCCAAACCGATCCTTCGACCGCTGAAGCTCGCCCTTGAACAAATCATGCTGGTCAGCCGATTCGACCTGCCGCTTACGAATAGCCTTGATGGTAGAATTTTGCGGCGCGCAGACAGGGCATTCAGCGTCTTCGTTCACCTTATTCAAACAGCGTTGGTGGAAGGAGTGTTTGCAGAGGAAATGGATTGTTGGGAGATCGAGGCCGCCGCCGCAGGACATGCAGCGGCGTGCTTGGAACACGACCGGTTTGGTGCCTAGTTGTTCGATTTCTTGTTTCTTGGTTTCGGTTTCAGTGCTGTAGCTTGATATCAGGCGGCGGTTCTGTAGAGTGGTTAGTTATTGGTATACGATGAGAACGGTGATATGCACTCACCGAGGAAATTTCCTTCCGTTCTCGCTCGATGTTGTCACTCAGATATTTCTTGAGACGGCCCATCGTGACAACTGCATTGTTGCTTAGTGCCTGGATGACTTGGAGTGGCGACATGAGGCCCTCGTCGTCGATCTTTTTGAGAACGGCATCGAGCTCATCGCCAGCTTCTTCTAAAATCTTGGGGCTCGAGGCAAAATACGTCAAGGCATCCACGTATAACCGTGGTTCCTCGGGGCCGTACTTTTTTAGAGCCTTGATTGCACCCTGCGTATCCTTCGCAGCGGTAAACGAACGAAAGATATCAGACCGAAGACCTTCTTGTTCGCGGACCAAGGTCGAGCCCTCTCGGAAGCCGGATAGGTCGGACAAGAGCAAGACGTTCGATGTCGAGATGGGAATCTAATCAGATGTAAGAGCAAGAACCCACATTGGAAAGAAATATACTTACATCCTTGCCCTCGATAAGCTTCTTCGCCTTGTTCTCCCAATCCGCCTTCTCAGTAGTATCCTTTTGCCGCTTGGCTGTGTCCAGATACATCTCGAACAAAGTCGTGAAAAGGTCCATCTTATCTTCTTCCTTCAGGTTTGGTTGGCTCGTAAGATCCTCCAAGAAGGTGATGAATTCCTGTGGATGATCCACGAATGCGGAGAAAGCTGCCCTAGGCTTGGGAATGACATAGTCCGGAGTCGATTCGATAGTCTCATTCTCTGCCACAGATGGGGGCTCAGATACTTGCTCCGTTGTACTTGTGCCGACGTTGATGAGACCCAGGGGAAGGAACCCTGCCAGACTCTGTAATGTGCTGGTAGGCTGTACTTGGGGTTCGGCGGGTGATTCGACCTCTGTTCTTGGCTGGTACTTTCCGATGTAATAGACTATGAAGAGTTCGGTGGTTTGTTCAGGACAATTGGCCAGTAAAACACGTGCGTATTTCATGAGGTTGTGGTAAGCCTGTATCTGTTAGTATCATTCAAATAGACCATTCCTTATGGAGTACGTACCATTTGAGGCTCAAGTCGCCAGATATACTCCACGGCCTCGGCATACTTCTTCGAATCCTCGATCAATATATCGACAACCATGTCATTTTCACCATACTTCGTTGCCAGGTACGCAGCTTGTTCGTAGTAGCCACCCTGCCGACACATAGCAATGGCAGTCTCTAAGTCAAATTTTAACTCCCCAGGAGCCTTGATGAACGAGTCCAACTTTTCTGTGTCTTTTAACTTTGCGTAGCAGTTAAGGAGTAAAGTGGTGTGGTCCACTGTGGCCTTCTCGTGGTCGTGCAATTCTTCTAGATATTCGATGAGATTGTGGATACGTTGTGTGTCAAGATACTGCTTTGTGTCAGTAATCCGCGATATCCTAGTCTGAAAGAGATACCCACCTTCCGTATGACTTGTGATGGTTCTGTGTTGTCGATAGCTCGAAGGTATTGTTGCATTGCCGTGTCGTAATCTCCCTTCTGGTACAGAAAGTCACCGTATTTACGGTAGATGGCATTTTGTTGCATAGAGTCAACGTCCGTCTTCTGCGCCAAGTTGATAGCCAAGATATAAAGGTTGCGTTGATAGAGGATCTCGAGTTTCTGCTGGAGACTCTTTTCCCGATAACGATAGATTTTCCCATCCGTAGTCAAAAGAAATAGACTACCCCACTCGGTGAAAATGTACTTCACAGAGGACGAGAGTGACTCAGAATGGGAGATGAATTTCAGGTCCGTATCGAGCAAAGTGAAAGTAGTTGTATTGAAAAGCTCATCCGTCTGGCTCATGCTCATGTTCAGCGAGTCTGGCTTTGTAGACCCAGCCCTCGGGGGACAAACGAGAGCGATATAATCTTTAAAGATGTTGATTGAGTTCTTCGGACTCTCGAATGCGTAACTTGGTCCACGCCCACGCGAACCATATGTGTATACGGCATCTTCCCTGGCAATCAGTATATCACTAGAATCCTTGTCCATTGTCATGCATCCGAGACCACAACCAGTATCTTCCAGGACCCGAGCCGGTTGACCCTGCCCTCGCCCGGAGATTATCAACGTCAATATTCGATTGGTCGTCGAGATGTAAAGCGCCGTCGTTAGTCCGTCCTGCGTTGCGAGTCCCGTAATTGGCTCCTCCGATTCAAACACAATACGTTGCCGTGCACCGCGATCGTGAATCAAATCACCGCGAATAATCGTCACGGATCCGTTGGCAAATCCCACCGCAACCTGGGATAGATCGCTAAGCGCCGTGAAGGCAGATATCTGTACCAATTCGGACCCCTTAGTCAATCTGTAAAGCTACTCCGCCAACAGTGTAGACATACCGGAAACTGCCTCTTAGCATTCTGCACCGAGACCGTCGACAAGCACTGCGGCGCCCCGGTCTTCTTCTCGGGCTTATCGAGACCCCAGACCTTCAGTACCGGCTCGTTCAGGAGATCCTCCGCAATTGTAACTAGCAGCGACGTTCCATCTATTTGTTTCATATGCGTAATCGAGCCGGCATCGTGTGCTTTGAATGATCGGGCGACCTTGAATGAGGAGGAGACGATGTGGACGACGCCGTCGGTGGATCCAAGTAAGAGGTTCGCGGAGCCGGTGCAGAGGGTCGACAGATCAGGCTAGCGACCGACATGTTAGGTTTCGAGAGACTATATGGAGATATAAGAGTGGAAGTACGTACCCCAAAGACGGAGGCGCTTTCCTCCGATAACTTGACCGACGAGACGTCGAAGAAGTTGAACGCTTTCCACTGTCGACCGTGAGTATGCCATACGATGCCTTTCCAGGAGCAATACTCACTGATGTCAGAGCCATTTGATCGTGGCCCGCGCCATGGACCGGTTGAAATGTTGTTGAAAGAGCAGAGTGGGTGGTGGTGATTGCGGTGTCTCCAGATCGTCGGAGTTGATCTGGCGAACTCCGCCGGCCAACACGACAACGTCATTGCTCAATGAGTGTTTACATTTTTGTATAGAACGCAACCCTTTCTTGCAGGTGTAAATGAGCAAAAATGCTCAACTCATGGTCTTGACTTTTATAAAGCTAATCCTGTTATATACATATAAATCCTGATTCAGCTAAGATAACTGTCGAAACGCTAATGGGTATCCAAATTTAAAGCAGACCGTTGCGCATCTCCAGACGATGCACCAGGGTTATTTCCGGACCTGCGAAGGTCCCTATTCCAATCAAAACTTTCCTGCAGCCAGCTCCCAGCATCGGCAATTGCTTGGCTCAGGTTGAAGCTCTCGCCTGCAAGACCCCCCTGGCCATCTTGCCCAGTGGGCGGCGTTGTCCCCGACAATGTCAGCGGTAATGCGGTAGACTGGGAGGGTTCGTGATTATTTCCATTGGGGTTTATCCCAGGCTGTAAATCGCGTGGGCTTTCTCTAGCACTCTGGATCCTATGGTCGGACTGGTCTCTTTCCGACGATGGCGACCAGTCGGAGTAAGGACTCGGAGAACGGCCCGAAAAATTAGAGGTTTTCTGCTTCTTGTTACTCGACATTACTCTTGGGAGGGGTTCAATATGGGCATGGCGATGACGCTTCTTTTCAGTACTGAATGTAAAAGGGGTGACGGCATCGACTATACATTGTGTACTGGGCATCACAGCAGCGGCAGTTCCTGAGGGACTGTTATCTGGAGCAAGATGGGGTGTATTAAGATGGTGGAAGGGTGTGATCTTCTGTGAGGTAGTCGAGCTTGGAAGGGAAGACCGAGAAGAGCGTCGTTTCTTTGAGGATGTTGTGGGCAGACCCTCCACTTGACTTTCCAAACTATCTTGGAAAGACTTCTGTGCATGGAGTAGAGCTGCTTGGGTGGAAAGCGGTAGAACTGGGCCAGTATCATCATCATCCTCGGACGCACTCGTCGGTGGGGCTGTGTAGTGCAAGGATGGAGCATAGTCTGTCATAGCAGGATGAGGTGGTACTGGCTGGGCTGAAGGCATATTCTCAATGGTCCCATAAGTCGTCCGGCTTTCTAGAAGACCGCGAGAAGCAGTATGGCTGTCAAAGGCACGAGAGCCTGCATTCGACGTAAAAGTACGCCGGGAAGGCTCATTGTACGCATTTTCACGCTTTGCCGACTCCTTCGGGGATTCTTTTGAAGGTGTAAGCTGTCGTTCATGCGCTTGTTGGTACTCCTGTCCATGCGATTGTTGAGCATTCTTGTCAGTCTCTGATGGTGCGGATGGTTCTCCCGCCACTTGCTTCATTGTCGATGATTTGGATCGTTTCCTCCGTCGACGGAATTCAAACTTTGGCAACTGTGACGATGATGAAACGATACAGAACGAGGTGTCAGATTGAGCATTATGGGTGGCGGAATGCGGAACGTTCTGTTGCCTGATAGGCGAAGGTCTGAAATGGCTTTCGGCGATAGACTCGGAACGGCGACTTTCTTGTAGCCGGTCGACCTGTGATGATGATGCTGCTTCCTTTATGTCCGTCTTTTTCGGGCTTGAATGTCTAGGACTGGGAACAAGGGACTGGTGTCGTCGGCTTCTTGTATCGGAGAGACGGGTGGACACAGTAGTCGTTGGCGACGTTGGTGGATCGAAGTTTTTGAACCCAATCCTCCTACGGTCCCTCTTTAACCAGTTGTCATCTGTTGGCCTTGGGATGCTGCTGTTACGTAGTTCCGAATTCAACTGAGCATCTCCGGTCCAAGGTACTGTTCTCTTCGGCGTGCCTTGTACGGATGCTGAATTCAGACTTTGCTTATCCTGCAATAGCTTGCGGGATTTCTGATACTTCGAGCCCACCAGCGAGCTCTCACTAGGGGCATCTGACGGGGCGACGGAGGTTTCCGTATGGCGGGAAGACTCGTGCGACTCATAATGTAACTGCTTCCGTGGCCGCAGATCAGTCTCCTGCACTACTGGGCAACTGGAATCCTCAGCTGCACCGTGCGATTTCCGCTTTTTGGTCCACGGATTCACCCATCCTTGATCGAACGGTCCTTTGAGGGAGGCGGAGAGAATAAAGAGCGGGGCGCCTTGGAGATACGCTTCGGCCAATTTCTCGATCCTCTGGCGCTGTGCATTGTGTGCATCCTCGCCCAATTCATCATCAGATCCCAGCACATCATCTGAAACTATATCATCTGCGGAAGGCGAACACACTTCGAGCGAAACCGGCGAGGTTGGTCGAGGGAATGGCATCGGGATGGCAGGAGGACGGGAGGTAGGAGGGTGGACGGAGGTAGCTCAGCGGCAGTCAGACGCAGCTGCATTGGGTGATTCGAGCAGCTGGTGGTGGTGAAATGGCGGGTGGGTAAATAGAAAAGGGAGTAAGATGCTCATCTCCAAAGCAGCAGACCATCCAAGGCATCAACGCCGTCCCTTGAGCATCGCTGTCGGATACGTACTGACCTCGTCCATCGACGCGGAAAAAAGAGAAAACCACTTTACGCGCCGGGGAAACGCATGATTATGTAAGCCCAGTATAGCCCTCTATTCTGCACTCATTCTACGGAGAAATGGTTGAAATGTGATTGTGATGCCTCTCAGATTGTGAAACCTTGCAGTTGTTTGTATGCAATTCTGATAAGAGTGGAATCTCGTGCCGGCGCAACTGTACTCTGTAAGCGGGATATGACCAGTCCGGTGTCCTCAACGCCGCGCAAAGCCAGTGTCAGACCAATTGGATCGAGTGAGCAGGTTTGTTTGTTCAATTCGACGGTATCAATGCCTCCTCACTTTATTCAAATCACAATTGGTGTCATCGTCTTATGCCAGCTCAACGGTATGCTAGTGCGGAGTATGCGTTTTCAGTACTGGAGTACTCGCTGACTCGGTGTACGGAGTACGTAGTAAAGCACTTGTGAAATCCAGAGGGACACTATAAGAGACTCGGCAATCAGCAGTAAAGGAATACTCCAAATAATCCTTCCAACGCAGCTCCCAAACCTCACAGTAGTGTACTGCACAACGCATGTATGATTGATGCTGGGGTTGCCCCGACCTCCTTCAAAAAAACAATCCCGCCGCCGCCTTCGACTTCCACTCCGCTACTTTTGCGCGCCTTCATACAGACCAACCCCAGCCCACATCCTTATTATTTCTTCTTTACCTTACAATAACCGTTATCCCTGCAGATTTACCAGCTCGGATTTGAATGTGAGCCAATTCACCGGGTTCCAGGCCCATGTTCGACTCTGGTTCCATATACGACTACGAACAGCGTTCACTACACCGCGGACGCTGAATTCACCATCCTGCGGATGCCGTGAATGGAAAATTAACATGCAGAACCAAGCCAGCAGCCATGGGCAATAACAACCCCCCGTGGCTGGACAGCCTAACGGACGACTGGGAGCCCATCCCTGCTACTCCAAGTCCGGTTCCGGCTCGATCCATTAACCATTCCCGCGAATCCAGCCTTCAGGACTCTCCCAGTCGCATTCCTATTCCCGCGCGCCACCGTTCCGTTGAGCAGTCCTCCGCGGATTCCAAGAAGAAGGTTACCCGACCGTGCCATTTTATCAGGAGAGAACCACCTACACCCAAGAGCCGCACACCCCGGACGCCGGCGAAACTGCGATCCCCCGCGCCCAAGAACAACAGCCCCCGGTCTAGAAGCAGTACTAAGCCGACACGGACTCCGAAGTCTGGAACGAAGAAAAGTCCGAAATCCACAGCGTCATCATCGAAGTCGAAACCGACGTCAGACAGCCCGAAACCGAATCCCGCTGCGCGTAAACAACTTCACGCAATAGACACGCGCTCGCCCTTGCGGTCGGTATCGAACGTTTCCAGCCAATCTAGCCAGCCTAGTCAGCAAGGTACGGTGCAGGTCCGGCCAAAGGAGAACAACAAGACGCGAGAGTCGACCCCAGAATGGCGCAAGAGATTGGTACACGGTGAATTACCCACGGGTGAGCAACGCGATTTATTTGCACCCATTGGGTTGGAGAGCGTCTTTAAGCCTCCCACTCCAGGCGCTGGGGCGACGCAACACGACCAGGTTCCCATGTTTAAGCAGTCGGCAGATATATGGAATTTCAACGAGAGCAGTGACGCGAATATGCACAATCCCGACATGGAGAGTGCCGTTGAGAACCGTCGGGAAAGCACTGATGACTCAAAGGGCAAAGATCCAGCTTCGCAGGATACGAAGCGCGACAATGTCAGTAGTCCACGCGCATCCCCAGGAGACGCATTAAAGGTCAGGAAGGTCGGGGAGGAACAAAATCGCAACGGAAATCATTCTTTTCTTAACGACACCAAATTACGCAGTGCAAGTGGCTTAGAAGATCTCCGGAATGAAGGTATTACCCCGATTACTCTCTCGCGGTCGAATACACTAGACGGCAACGGAGCGTCCGAAATTATAAAGTCGGCTCTGAAGCAAGTCACAGACAAACTGGAGGGTCTCTCATTGCGGACTGGAGACCGTCCCGGCTCCAGAGCGAGCGATAGCGCGCTGTTGCATCCGCAAAGCGAAGCTCCGGCAGAGCCTTTACCGCCAGAAAATGAATTGCTGGACGTGACGAGCAACTCATTGCCTCAGGATCTTTCTATGGGTACATTGGGTGCTTTTGCCCGATTCCGCCGCACAGATTTCTTGGGTGAAGGATCCCTGCTCAAGCCGCGCCTTACTCCGTCGCCCCTTCCTTCCCAGCGTCTCTCCCCACAGGCACTCTGGAATTCGCGCATCCGAAGCTCACCTCCATACTACCTCAAAACGAATCCGTTAACGGATCCACCCACGCTACCAAGGCCCTCGTCGGCCCAGAGCAGAAACTCTGCGACCGAGGGCTCGGAGAAGGGCAAGGTCGAGGGCATGCCGTCATCCGGCAGCCCATTGAAACTTTTTGGAAACCATGACACCTTCACGAACAACAAACTTCTGCGACGCATGAGTCAATTCGAAGAGACTTTTGGCCACGCATCCGATGAGGACGAACCGGTGTCGCCTTCAGAGGAGGCTCGACGGAAGGGCGAGAACCGAAGCCTGTTGAGCGTGAAACTTGACAGACCATCTTCAAGGCGTTCGAGGATCAGAGCTACAAACAATCCCAAACTTAACCGGTTCGGAGATGGCGGTCTGGACCATTTCGATTTCTCTGATACGAGCCCTTACGAACCCAAGCTGCTGTACCACGAGATTCCAGGTCCCGACTACCGCCCCTCTTCACGACGGAGATCTTCTATTTCTCACCGGCAATATCGACGGACCTCACTTGACGATCATGACCATGAGCACTCTCCAGATTCTGAACACCGGTCGTCCGCAGATGACGATTCTTTGGACTACGACGAATTTAAACAGGGATCCACCATACGTTCAAGAGAGACGAACCCAAAGAGGCGCAGGACCATCCTGAAATCAGGTAGTCCAGATTATGAAGACGAGGATAGTCAAAACCTGCCAGGTCGGACTGATAATCTTTCATTGCTGCAAAAAAGCTTGATGCAACACGGCATCGATTACAGTGACGAGAATCATCTGGATCAATCACGCTCCCAGCAAAGACCACGAACCCCGACAGCAAGCCATTCAAATTCCTCCACGCGAAAGAGATCCTCGTCGCACTGGCACGATCCTAATGATACCAACATTGGCGAAGAGTCGCCGTCAGATATGGCCATCCCTAGAGTTCAAGTGACTGGTGTCAACGACGAGGTGCGCAGAGGCTCAATCACTACTCAGGATTACCTCAACGAAGCCACAAGAGTCATGGACATGATCCGATCAAAGGGTAGAACCACAGGTGGGCTACCGAGTGTGGAAGAACTTGATATGGAAGGCGAAGAAGACGACGACGACAGTTACGATAATGGCGTTGATGCCTTGGATGGTCTGCTGCTTTGGAGATGATGACGATGATGATTCCACTCGGGAAGAGTTCTCACGCCCCCCAAGCCGGGAAGGTGTCGATCTGCGTAAGCTCAGGGAGCCCAACGAGCCCAACCCGCGCGTCACGAGCTACTTGAGGAAGTTCCAAGAAAACGATGATCCAGAATTCGGAGTCAGTACATCTGTCGCATCGCTCCACTTGGATGACGATCAGAAACCAGGATCGCCATCCCGAGACAGTCCTCCTGACTTTGAGGCCGGAGCTGAGCGCAACCAGAATGACGCCTTCAACGGCCAGCAAGAACGTAAGCAGTCGGTAGGATCAGTTGACGAGGAAGGTGGACATGTTACTATCGACTCACAAATGTCGTCCAAGAGTATTCCCACTGGCTCATCGCAGGGTTCATATGCGAAAGGCGTCTTGTCCTCCGACGTGGTGTCGCACTTGATTCCGGAACAAGTCAACGGTTTCACTTACGACCGCTTCAAACAGAAGTGGGTCAAGGAGAAAGTGAAACAAGCACCTGAGAAGCCAAAAGGCGACGATAGCGAGGATGATCCGTTCAGGGATATTCCAGATCTTAGCGTCGACGAATTGCAGGAGATGATGCGAATGCAGTCCAGTTCCCCGACTAAGACTGACGATGGCCGGCCGGCCGATGAAGCCAACGACCCCAAAAGTCCACTCAGTGCGAAACGGCCACGGACGGGCGATGGAGCACCGTCGGTTATTGCCAGCACCGTTCAGTCGAAAGCGTCCCGTTTTACCTCCACTGATTTCGACTCCGGCACCAGGGCGACATCGTGGGATACTGATCAACACAGAAACGGAGAATCCACCAGTGAAGTTGAGCACGAGATCAAGTTGCATGAGGGACGTTTATCAAAACCTCCACGCCGCCAGAGAGCTCCCAATCAGCAAGCTCGAGCGGTTACCGTTAACTTCTCGTCGCCTCCCGTCTCTCGTGTTGCATACAGCGATGACTACACCCCGACCAAATACATGGGCCGGGAGCTAGATCCAGGAGTTATCCAAGAGCAAGAAAGCCCAGTTGGCGACGTGCGACCTAATCCAGCGTCTCAGACTCCCGGCAACCACTCAACTGGCGATAGCGACAACGTTGAAGATGAAGCGTTGTGTGTCATGCGGCAAAACACCGAGGGAGCCGTATCTACGCCACTTAGTGGTTACCAAGAGAATTCTGTGGTCCGCTTCCAAGAGCCTGGGCATGACACGAGCTATAGTTTTAATCTCAGTCCTCTACCCGACTTCACTGTGCATCAAATCGACAAACCGCTGCATCTTGAACTCAGCTATGTAGCCAACCGCACGAATCCGACCTCTCTACGCCAGGTACACGGAACATTTGCCTTGGCAACAGAGGACCTGGTCAGACACCTCACTGAGGTCGAGCCCTTCGAGCCGTACTGGGAGCACGTCCGGCGTCTGATCCTCCGCGACAAAGGTCTCATCACCCTTCACAAGCTGCACGACTTCTGTCCTCGTCTGGAGGATCTCGATGTATCGGACAATGACATCGGTCAGCTTAGCGGCATCCCCGCCACTCTACGCACCCTCAGAATACAGCGTAACTGTCTCACGAGCTTAACGGCGTGGGGTCACCTGGTCAATCTGCAGTATCTGGACGTTTCGGGCAACGAGCTGGAGAGCTTGGATGGCTTTGGAAGCTTAATTCATCTCCGAGAGATTAAGGCGAATGACAATAACATTCGGAGTATCGAAGGGATTCGCGATCTGAATGGTCTGTTGAGTCTTAAGTTGAGTAACAACTCCCTGACGTCGGTGGATTTTGAGGGAACTGAATTGTAAGTTTTTTCGTTCTTTTTATTTATTTTGACACTCTTGCTTACTGATTGAGTAGGACTCGTCTCAATGAATTGGACTTGAGCTATAACGTGCTGACGTCCGTTCAAAATCTGCACCTCTTGTCATCCGTCTCCGCGCTCAACCTAAGCTTCAATCGCCTCACTGAAGTTGGTTTCCCAGCGCCTATGTACAATTTGCGCTCGTTAAAACTCTCGAATAATAACCTGGGTGCCCTCGATACTGCGGTGTTACCTTCATTAGCCCTTCTTTACGCTGACCAGAATGCGTTGTCTACAATATCTGGGCTTGAACATTGTCACAAATTGGAGATCCTTTCGGCTCGGGAGCAGATGGTGTCAGAGAGAGACAGTGACAAGTACTTTGGCGTCGACCTGGGTCAAGTGAGGGATATCCGTAAGGTGTTCTTATCATCGAACAAGTTGTCCACACAAAGCGTCTCTCCATCCGCTCCACTGCTTAGCTTGCAGCTGCTTGACATCGCATCTTGCAAGCTTGAGAGCTTGCCGGTGGAGTTCTCCCTGAAATTCCCCAACCTCAAGGTTCTCAACTTGAACTTCAACGCGTTGACCGGCGTTACTGAACTGGCGGGTATGAACTGTCTTTCCCGTTTAGCAGTTGCCGGAAACCGCATTACGAGAATGCGAAGACTGTGCCAAGCCTTGAGCTACATAGGAAGGACGAGCAGAAACAGCGCCTGCTCGCTTCAAAAGGTCGACATCCGGGGTAACCCTCTGACCGTCCGATTCTACCCACCACCCGTTACGGGAAGTGGAAAACCCACGGAGAACAAGAAGTTGCATGGCAAGGAAGGAGACCGTGAGCGCGAGCGTCCCCAGGCCAAAGCCACCTTCGACCTCCCCGCTGCCCTGGCTGATATGGGTCAGAACCCAAACGAGGGTATCCCTCACCCAGCACTATGGGGCGAGATAGACGGCGAGCTAGAGGACATGGAGATGGACGCAGACACAGACAAGGACCGCGATGTCGAAATCAACGACCCTTATACCTTGCCCACTGCAGACACTGAAGCGGACATGAAGTATGTCTCTCATTTGGACGAGTCAACGCGGCTACGACGAAGGATTGTTGAGCTTATGATTTATGCTGGAACGGGTGGTTCAGTTACACACCTGGACGGATTGGAGTTACGGCCGATGCTCGAAGAAGGATCAGATATGAATCATGCTTGGACGAAATTGGAGAAACTGGGCGTGTTGAGGAAAAAGGCGATTACGGACTAATTCTTTTTTGACTTTTCATTTTTCATATTCCACCTCTCATTCTTTTTCATTTCATTTCATTTTATCTGTTGTGAGCCTCGAGGCGTTGCATTGCACCTTTTCATCCCGTTCTTTTTCACTTTTTCTTTTTACTTGTTGGATGATATTGGCTGGCAGAATACTGGTTGGGTTGGGTTTTCTCATTTTTTCATGACATACCTCTATACCTTTTTTCTTTTTTGTGAAGGCTGCAGACATGGAGTTTTGGCTACGCATACATGGGCCTATGATAGATTTGGGTCTTTAAATACGATTCTTCTCAATTCGATTTATTCCCCGATATACTCTGGATAGACTTTTTTAAAATAGACCATGCCGCCTCCTATTAGAAGATAGGCTATCCAACCCATGTATCGCGCGACATAATACGTTATAGGTGACTCATACACCCAGGCGTGGATCTCCAGGCATAAGACTGAAGTTATTGACACGGAGACTAGCAGCCATCTGGGCTTACAGCGGAGTAAAACACCAAATCCGCTTGTCGTCACGGATAACCAGGTGATAAGAAATAGGACGTCGCGATTTGAGAGATCAGGATCGGTGTAAAATGAATAGCCCACACATATTACCCCAAAGATCGAACTAATGGCCATGCATGGTTTCAGAAGCTCGGTGCAATTGACGAAGATATTAAGTATACAATGCCAGTATGCCGCTGAATAACGATCAGGGTTCTCTCGCGAGTTCTCAGTTCGAGAAGTCTCATTCGCAGAGCCTTGCCGAATTCAAGCATTTCCGCATATACATCAGCCAGGGATAAGAGGATAATAACTGTTGGGTCGTGTAATGTTTTGTCGAATGCTTCTAATCTCCGGAGGGCTAGCTTTAACCAGTCTTTTGCGGTGATCAAATCACGATTGTACTCTGAAGAGCTGGCGTGCAACAGTTTCAAATAGACGCCATTGCCTCTCGACAGTGCTCAATCTCTACCGTACAGATAAGCCAGTCCAATAAAGGCAAAATCCAAAGGATAAGAGGTATCCTTGACATCTGCAACCTGGTCCTTCTCGGAAATAAGGTGCATGCATCTTGTGGCATGCGGACGAAAGCGACAAAAATCATAGTAGTTTTCTGTTTTAAGTAAAATTCGTACATAGTTGCTGACGCAGCGAAAAGCACAATTTGCTTTTATCGACCGATGACGCAGACTCAGACTGCTCATGAATTCATTGGAAAGCCACGAATGAACGGGTCTGGGCATGCTGTAGCCCCCTGATTCATTCGTTTTATTCCGAGGATCCGAAGTGACCTCCACTAGTCCATATCTGCACAGGACCCTCATCGCTTCATGGAAGGCTATTGGATCATTTGCAAACCCCAGAAACGAAGACACCGCTTCGGACTCGTGGAGCAATTCACGCCATAGATTTTGACTATCGAAAAAGACCCACCCGGAGAAATGGCGAAACGAAAGCTTATGCCTATGAGATATTTCTTGTATAGAAAGAGTCCAGCTGATATAAAGCTTATTCTTGTATGCAGGAAGCTCAGGGGAATGCTCTTGAAGACGACGCCATTCCCGTTTGGATGATTCAAGGTATTCATGGCAGCTGACGAAGACCTGGCTCAGGTATCTCCCTGCAGTAGCTAGGGCTACCGGTAATCCGTCCATTTCTTCGACGACTTTGTTTTGCCTATTCCAGCAAGTCTTTGAAGAACGACTGTTCCATTCGAGCAGTCGGAATACAGTTTATGATGGATTTCTGCGAGCTCTTGCTCTCGACCAACGAAGTTAGGAATCTGTGGAATGCCAACTGTGCTGAACCGAACATCGAATATTTCTATATTCACATTAGGCGTGTCCTCACACGGCTCGACATAAACGTACCAAGAGGATTTCGACGCTCAGTAAGCTGTATGTGCTTTACTGGCACCTCTGATAGCAGCTCCTTTGCATATGCAGTCGCTGTAACGGCAGCATAACCCTGTCAGTCATTGTTCTTGTGCGAGTCGGAATAATCACAGATCCCCCGTATTATAGGACAAGGAAAATGGTCCATGAGGCCAGCCGCTTCCATCTCAAAACATAAGATATCCAGCTCCTGGGCCAGTTTATCGCGAGTTAGGCCGTCTTTCATGACTTGGTTGCTAGATGCTATGGTGCCGCAATACACCTTTGGCGTAGTATATGGCCGTGGCTTGCGGATTACTAACCGACTAAGGTCACAACTCGAACAGCCAGAAAAGGCAGCATTGTGACGATAAGATGCGTCAAAAAGTTTATCTGGTTCGGGTCCAGGCGAGTGGAAGGAGGACAGGTCATTACTTGAGGTAACATCCCGAATAAGACCCTGAAAACCAGAGTTCCCAGTCATGCGGTTAGAATCGATATGGGAAAGAGCAGTGAGAAGCTCATGGAATGGCAGGTTTCTTGTTCCCGTGCGTTGCAACCGCCCTGATTCGACCGTTTTCCCATAATCGTACTGTACAACTCCGGGTAGCAAGCCATTTGGCTGGCTGACTACAATATCCCCCAGTCGAATGTCTTCTGATGACGGAACTCCGCCTCCAATGCCTACCATCAAACCGAAGTGAATTGATTAAAAAGTGGATGACATCCGCTTGGCCTCGATTGCTGCAGAGGTAGTCCCATAGACACCAGATGGGAGACACGCAACGACCACGTTATGATTCGCGATCTTTTCAAGAACATAAGTGTTGGTATCATGTCGCGGCTGTGAAAGTGACGGGTGGATTTCATCCAACATCAGCTTGGCCGCCACCATCTCCAGCGGGAGAGCGCAAATCCACCTAACGGTTAGTCATTGTGTCCTCGCGTTTCGGTGGACATGACTCTCCAGCCAATGTTGGATCATATGTAGGCCGGGTTAGTGATGAGTTGAGCAAAATACAGAGAAACACATTGTCAGAGGAGAGAGACGATGTCTGTGTGACTGAGCACGAGGCTGCGACTCCTTATCTTGTTCAGGCAGTTTTAATGATCCTGGCTATTTTTGTTAGAACATAACGTGATTGGACACTGAGCATGCAGTATGCCCAACAAAGCGGTGGCGTCCAAGAGAGGAAGTCCGGTGCGTATAGGCACACATATATATTGTGGAGGATACGACCAGATCTCATACTACTCTGGACGAAGTTCGAGTTGGAAAATTGGTATTACCCGAAAAAACCATTTTTCGTCGTATTTAATAAGCTAGGCTAAGCTAGGATGTAAGGTAGTCGTGTAGTGATATCGTGAAACATTATCATAGACGTCCCTAGGAGGACCCGGAACGCTTTTACCCCCGAAACTAGACATCCAATTCCAAGCTCTTGAACTGCGTGGTAAACGTCTTGCGAACCCACTCCATATAGGTCTTCCATTTATGGCTCTCACCCGTGATCTCAGCATTCGGGAACGCCTTGCTGATATCCCGCGTGATCTTGAGGATACCCATGGATGCTTCCTGTGCCTTTTCGATCTCCTGCTTGACGGCGTTGTCCTTGGGCTTGAAAGAAAGGACGACAGTGTAGCGCTCCGACAGCGGGTCGAGGTAGCGTTGTGTTTCCTCTGGTGCGAGAGGGATGAGTTTGGAGGTCATTAGGTTGCAGATGGTGCGGATGTCTTGTTCGTCTTCGATTCCGGCGAGGATGCGGTCGTAGAATTCTGAGACGTGGGCGCGGGAGAAGGCGGTGTCGAGGGAGGCGTAGAGGGTTTCATAGGCGCTCTGTTCATAGTTAGCTGTCTATCCAGATGACTTAATTACCTTGATGAATGGATTGTGCTGACCTTCCGCAGCTCAAGACCGTCGTCAACCTTGTGCTTGAATGGGCCCATTTGGACCTGGCGGATGAGTTCCGGCTTGACATGAGTGTCACCAAAGACAGCCGGGAGCAGTTCGTGAAGATGAGGAAGAATAATATTCATCTTGTTGTGAATTGCAGAGTTGAGGGTCGTCAGGGCCAGACGGTGGTTGCCCAGATCACGGTCGCTGAGCATGTTGACCAACAGCGGCACAATCAACGGTCTCAAAACGTCACTGTAGGTATCGCTCGAGTCCGACAGAGTGTAGCGGAAAGCGGAAATCACAACTCCACGGATCGTCGGGTCATTATTAGAGAGATATTCCTGGATTACGGTCAGTGACTGGACCCCTGCAGAGAGGTGACAGATAACATGCCTGGAAATGAGAGATGTAGGCGACCGGATCGATCAATGCCAGTCGCCCAACACATTCCGCCCCAATAGCACGGTTGTCCTCTTCCTCCGAGACAACAAGAAGTGCCTGCCACAGCTTCATTGCCGAAGGAGCAACATCGGGACGCACGAGTTCGGGGTGGAGAAGCAACTCTTTCACAGAGTGAAGTAGCAAGTAGCTTTGTTGGCTGGACTTGGACAATCCACCCATGATGATGGGCAGATAGGCCTTGACGTTGCCTGCTGCTGCATTACCAAGAGCAGTAGCAGCAGCCAAACGAACCTTGTCTGACTTGGAATTGAAATGAGTGATAAACAAGTCGGGAGTCAATGAGCACTTGGCTCCCATGCGAAGTCCGATTTCTCCGAGAATGGCAAGAGCAAGACACTTGCGTTGCACATCCTGGGAGGTTTGCAGTTCTGTCAAAAAATCCTCCATCTTGACCCCCAATTTTGAGCCACCATGCACCAAAAGGGTGCCAATAGCCCTGCCGACAACGGACATGTCACCGTTAATCCCAACATCCCGCAAAAGCTTTTTCATGAGCTCTGCACCAGCACCTTCCTCGCCAATAACCTTGACCAGAAGCAGCAATGCCCTAAGGACAGTGCCAACAAGCGAATGGACGACAATCGAACAGACGGCCGAGACCAGACCGTCATCGACCAACAGCTTAGCATTTCCTGGAACGAGTTTCGCCAGGGTGATGAGAGAGGGGGTGAGGAGATGGAAATCCTCAGCGCTGATGAGTGGCAAAAGACACCCCTCCAATTCCTTCATGGTCTTCTGGTCCAAGTGAGCCCTGGTCTTGGAATTCATAGCCAGACTGCGCAGTGCCTCCAAACTGGCACCCCGGAGAGCGCGGTCGGATTTGCGTAATTGCGCACTGAGTTCCAGTGTCACTTCATTCACCCACGACGCAGAGACATCCGTCTCACGGCTGCACAAGACCGCGACATCATCAACAGCGCGAACGGCGGAAAGCCGGGTGGTCTCGTTCCTGAGACGATCCACCAAAATGGAAAGACCATGAGATCGTCTATCAGAAGCGAGGAAGGTGGTCCCTCTTTCTCCAGCAGTTCGTGCTAGGAGAACACCAAAGACGTGGATGGCACGCTGGCGGACTTCAAGGTCGGCACTTGTGTTAGTGATACGGGCAAGAACGACGTCGTACAGCTTCTCCAGCTGAGGTGTAACGTTTTGAGCATTTGCTGAAATACGAGGTGGTGTAAGAGCTTTCACGATCTGCTCGACAGCACCAAGAGCTTCGCTGCTGACCTTATAGTTTCGCTCATCAACCGCTCCAATCACACCAGGAATCAGTGCAAGGAGGAATGACAAAAGAGAATCCGAAGTATGCGTCTCAGCAATCGCAGCAATGAGACCGAGGGTTTCGATCTGGAGTGTTCCTGCGCTGACTGCAGTGCCGGACGGTGCTGCTGAACTGCCAGAGAGGGAAGATGTCTTGAGCGCATCCACAATAGGCCCTTCAATCTGCTGGAGATGTTCTGCCAACCCGCCATAACGGACGAGCGCCAGGCTCTTCAATAGAATCACGATTGCTTGCTTCAGAGGCACCGAGGCTTGCTTCCACATCTTCACGACACTCTGCACAATTGTCGGAACCGAGCGTGCCAGATCGGCCTGTGGACCAGACTCTGGAGTTGATGGGTTGATAACTGGCGAATCGACGGCCGACGGGGTGCCAATGTTCGTGTCAAATCCAATACCGCTGGCATCGCTGTCCTGGCGTCTTCTCTTCCGGGAGTTCTTGGAACCGCCGGCGGAATCGAACCCACTCGACGTGACAATGACAGCCCCTTCGCTGGTCTTCCGAATAAGTGCTGTCATAGTGGAGATGACCTCTAGCTTGACGCTCTCTTCTCTTTCTTTGTTGAAGCGAGCAATGAGAGCGGGTGCAATCTGCTGGTATAAGGATGCATTGTCCAGTGCTTTTCCTCTACCGTACGTCGAGATGACGCTGTAAAGGAGTTTAGCAGCACATCGCCGAACTTTCCAGCTCATATCATCCACATCGCTATATCCTCCCTCTTCCTCGAAATCCTCAAACTCGTCATCGTCTTCGAGATCAAGCTCTGCATCGGAGCCATTGTCCTGGGTACCGCCCATCTCTTCGTCCTCTTCATTGTCTGCCACGTTGGGGTCGTACTTCAGAAATCTAAGGGCGGAGGTGATAGTATTCGAGAGGTATGGCTGCATCTGTTGACTGCAGGAGCTGATCAGAGCTTCCAGCGTCACCAGTGTTGTCTCGCGGAGCTCGTCTGCTTGGGGATCGTGCTCGTCATCTTGGGAGTAGACCGACATTGCGTCGTTGGACATTTCGACAGTTGATGTCCGAGCTCTGGTAGAAACAGTCCAAGTAAATAGACGAGAAACACAGGGCCGTAGTAGTAAACAACGAGCTGGCTGGAATGAAGCTCTGGCGCTTCCGTCACTTGAATGGGCCCCCGCGCTAGTCCAAAAAAGGCAATTAAACAACGGAACACAACGGCCGATTTTCCGGTCTTGGCATAAAACAGAG
>Ga0181467_100380_pt1 | contig 22875 bp, 26 predicted proteins | sample InSIn5gowninarea_2_FD_119079 | JGI IMG/M metagenome (GOLD analysis project Ga0181467, IMG submission 119079) | Clean room microbial communities from NASA Spacecraft Assembly Facility at Jet Propulsion Laboratory, Pasadena, California, USA -... ... | reverse complement strand
GGGGAAGTGTATGCTGCGCGCTGTCCGTATGGCGAAATCGCTTGTTGTGTATGATATGATGGTGCTGGTGTCGGCGCAGCGTAAGCAGTGGGATGTTGCTGCTGGTTGTTGTAGCCATAGTTGTTGTCGTGGTATGGGTTCGAAGCATACTGCGATTGTGGCGCATCCAGTTCAGAAGCTCCGTAGCCATACTGACCTTGTTGCTGGTGCTGTTGCGAAACTGGTGACATATAGCCTGTGTTGTCGTAGCCAAATGTGCTTTGGACAGGACTTTGCAAAGCACTCTGCTGTACTGGACGCTGTGGCTGGGGAGCAAGAAGTGATTGTCTAGCTTCATCTTGGTATGGGGACGGCTGCCTCTGTGGAATACCTCCTCCAACAGGGCTCATTGGTTCCATTGCGTAGCTTTGTTGTCCAGGTATGTGACCAGCATCTTCGTGGTCATTGTGAAGTGGTTCTTGCTCTTCAGGTAATGCATCCGGATCTTCCACTCGCCTGGTCTGCGCATTCGACCAGCTTGGCATCGCGGGCAGCATGTCTTCGCTGACAATGCCTGGTCTTTTGCTCGGCGCATCAAATGTTGCAACTCCACCAGTCGCGGACGGGTACACCATAGGCTGGACGTTGATGTACTGTTGTTGTGGCCAGTTTTGCTGTTGTGGTGCAGTTCCACCTGAATCCTTCCTCCTTCCTCCTCTTGGTGCTGGACAACAAGCGTTGCAGCAACTACAGCATAAACAGCAGCACTCAGCACTGTGCAAGATTAGTGAATGAGCATGATGATCGGCCATTAGAAGCGTGTACTTGCCCTAAACAACAGCACCTGACAATTGACACAAGGAAAGAGAGGACGATTAAAGAGCCAATGATTATCGCAGCAACGACGGGCCACTTGCAATACGCTTTTGACATGCACGAATCCCAGGACGAGAAGCTGGACTTGACATCGTTGAAGGTTGTTTGTATATCTCTTTCAGCAATAGCGGCATAGATGACATGCGCTGGAGATGTGAGAGAAGCGGCGATTGGCGACATGATGGTGTTGTATTGTTGCGATTTCGATTGAGTGGTAAAGGTTTGATAGTGGACAAGGAAGGAGCGACAGGTCGAGTATCAATAGGAGGTTATCGTGGGTGGTGGCGGGGAGGAATGTGCGAAATGCTGCAGCTGAGGTAGTCGCGCTTGCCTTGTATCCGAATTGTCAGGCGCGATGACTGTACTGTATCTCCCTAAAGCGAATGTGAAACACTACGCAGAGGCTGGTTCTTCGTATCCAAAGGTGATGAAGGTGATGGACAGAAAGGAGTATTTACAGGTCGCGCAACATACACGCTTGGCACACTTGAACGCGCAACTCTCTCCTTATAACGTCTGAAAGTTGTGGGGTCGTCGAGGCTGTGCTTGCCGGGCCTTTGAGCCGGTCAGCAAGTTTGTTTCATGTTCCAAAGATAGAATGTTTGCTTGGAGCCTGATTCTCATCTTTCAACCTTTGAGTTCTGTGCGACGTAGTCTTCCATAACACTGCCACTTCCAGCCAAAAGTAAAAGAAGAAATGTTGGCTGTGGCAAGACCAGCTTCGGCACTTCGCACTCCCCAGTGTTTCAGATTTGCCACTCGTCAGACATATCCAGTCTGTCAATACTATTCAACACAGAACACAGGCAAGTTTGATGCGGTCATCATTGGCGCAGGTCCTGGAGGCCTTACTTGCGCCGGCAATTTGCTAGATCAGGGTTTGTCTCGGATTGCCATGATAGATGAAAAATTTACAGCTGGACGAATCAATGACCGATATCGGGAAGTGCCATCAAACACCAAAGTGACAAAGTTCGAGAAATGGGCTACAGGAACAAACGCTTTCAAGCATGTGTTATCAAAGGCACCAAAGGGTAATGCTTATGAGAAGTTGTTAGCTATGGATCAGGATACTGGATGCCCACTTGGTGATGCTGTTGATGTAGCACTGGTATTATCTGATGGCCTGCGCAATGATCCTCGCATCACCAGTGTAAAATCACACGTCAACGTATTAGAAAAGAGTAAGGATGCTTGGGTCCTGCCTGAAGTTGACCTAGAAACGACTCGCGTAGTCCTTGCTGTAGGATCGCATCCACGTCCAAATGCTCTAGAAGACAAATATCCACATCTCACCTCGATACACCTCGACTCTGCTCTTGCACCTTCTAAACTCAAACAAGCCGTTCCTAAAGGAAGTAGAGTTGCTGTCGTCGGATCCAGTCATTCTGCCATCTTAGCCATAAAGAATCTCTATGACCTTTCTGGTGTCAATGTTGTTAACTTCTACCGTTCTGAACTTCGGTATGCAATCTTCAAGGAAGACTGGATACTGTACGACAATACTGGGCTCAAAGGTATGGCTGCTGATTGGGCTAGAACAGTCCTTGCAGCTCCGGATTTACCTTCAAACCTACGACGTATCAATCTGAAGCAAGAGGATAGGAGTGAGAGGGAAGTCTATGATGCCGAGCTTAAAGATTGCACGCATATAGTTAGCGCTATTGGCTATGATATCAATCCACTCCCAACCATTAAAGTAGATGGAGAAGCAGTACAGCCTGACTTTGATCCCCTTACCGGACGCTTCTTTCGAGCGAGAGGTAACAAGGAAGTGTTGCCTGGCCTTTTTGGAGCTGGAATCGCATATCCTGAACGTGTCACAGACCGTGAAGGCAATGTCGAAAGCGCTGTGGGTTGGTTCAAGTTCCAGCATTATTTGGGCAGAGTATCACCGGAGTGGACACAGAATCCTTAATTTGGAAGTGTGTAGCGTCAGCACAGCTGTGTAGCGCGAGCACGAGTTAGGCTCACGACACCACTTCGTGACCAATCATCATCCTCGAGATGTATGAACACAGACCCTTCTTCAGCTCGTTGCTGCAACATCTTCGATACCAGCCATGGTCGACTTGGCTGGTAGAGATAGACGCTTTGGCACAACAGGACTTCCTAGCACAATAATACTTCAGAAGCGCTCAGATCAATGCGTCCGGTGGTTGTGCACGACCCAATTAGTTTCATAACAATAAGGGTCGCCACGAAGCTTAACGCTAAATGGTCAACACTGGCACTTGGAGCAGTGATCCGATGAACAAGCGCTTACCAAAGTTGGTAAACAAGCTCCGCGCTCAGAAATAAACACTTACTATATATATAACGCCCGCCTTGCCTGGCCTTCTTTGAGTATTTCATCGACTTCCCACACAGCCCGAAAAGAACCCCTTCGCAGCGGCAACTTTCCCAGTATCCCAAGCCCCGTCTTCTTCAGATTTCGCGTTTCGAAAAGCACCCCAGGTAAGTCTAGAGCTGAACAGCACTCCTCCCACCCCTGTTCAAAACTCATCACCATTCTTCGTGCTTGTGTTATCTCGAAGAGCGCGACTCGAGATATCTGTCTGTCAGGAATTCTTTCAGACCTTGAGACAGTCGTGGCATACGTCACGCGCTATGTTTGACATTTGAGGTCCGAAGGTCTTCCCCGTCATCTCCATGATGTCTGCTCTGGGAGCATAAGTCCCGAGTATGGTCTTCAAGGCCTTGTAACCACAAGGGCACGCTTCACACTCCTGCAGTGAGCCACAAAATAGAAAGACCTGCCGTTCATCTCTATCATTGCATCAGGGAGATTCGGAAGCGTTAGTACTAATACTTCTCTCCAGATACAGCAATGGCATCTTTCACAAGCCTCCCTACCAAACTCAAGTCAAAGATCATCGAGGAGATTGTTCTTAGTATTACGGAGGAAATGGCTAAGGACGTCAATCCCTGCTCTTTGTACCACATCAGCATCGCCATGTATGCATGTCAAGAAAGATTCCTTCCACTGGCTTCTGTGAGTGGAACCATCACGAAGCACCTGATAGATGCTTGCTGGCTGTATGGGTATAAATCAGTCGTAAAGGGGTCTGAGCATTCTGAGGATCAGGCCAAGATATTGCAGTACTTGCACCATTACTACGCTACGGTGATGTGCAATGCTTACGAGCACGATACCTGTGAGAAACCATACCCGCAATACTGGTTATATCACAGGTGCTATGACCCAGAGCTGGAACCTGGATTTAAGAAGGAACCAGCGAAAGAGATCATTCTTCCGGTGTGGGAAAGTCCAGATGAAGTCTCTTGGGAGTCGACGCCAACACTCTGGACGATGTATGGTCAAGTCAATGCACCAACACAGACGTCTGGGGAAGAGGATGAACAGTGACTGTTCTATACCTGTTAACGACTCTGGATCAAGAGCAAGCAGCATCACGACGTTGTTCGAGAGGCTAAAGGGGAGATTCGACGTGCCGCGCGAGCTCATCACCTTCTTGGACATGACGAAGCTGACCAGTTAACAAAAGGAGAGTGTACTTACCGATCATGTGTATCCTCTTTACCGCAACGACCACTTCCTCTGCTGGAAACATGCAAAGAGACTCTGCTGCCATGTGGGTATTGCCCAGTCAGAACTCAAGGTTGAGTCAATGAAAGTCCGCATTAAAACCATTGCTTTAGCAGGTGGCATCAACACCGTCAAGACCATCTGGAGCGTCAACAACCGTGAGCAAGATCCGAACTACACTTGGCTCAAGAAGTCAGTAGTCGGTCAACTCCCACCACACATTTCACGCCTTGGTGTCTACGCAGTTCAACACAACCCCATCCCAACTACTATCGAGGAGATTGTCGGACATAACATCGACTAGAATGCTCTGGCCGCATCCGTCAACTGCGAGGAAGCTTACCTCCAGTTCATGGAAGATGGTACTGTCAACTTCGACGTGTTTGGCGATTTGCTGCAGACAAGATGCTCTAACGGCCTAACCATCAACCAAATGATGATTAATGAGGTGCTAATGTATGACCGGCACATGCGCAATGCCTACAGGTCAGACAGACAAGGATGGTGTAGGAATGCTTGTTTCGACACCCTCTGTACTACCTCATGTATGTGCTGTTTAGAACCGACCATGCTCACCGCTTGATCCGTTACCCTTACTACCTCAAGGCGGCAGATCATACAGACAAGACAGGCTTCCGTCATACAGATGACAATCCGTTTACCTTGTACGAAGGAGGTCCTGGAGGGGATCTTTTACAAGGGAGCGTCTCGCTCACAGACGAGACAAAGGACACGGCGACTCTAATGGTTAAGAAGATGCATACCTTGATGGACGAGTGGTGTCATGACATGGAGAGTAGGAAGATTCGGCCAGAACCTCCTAGTAGTTGACTATACAGATCTGGTGAGAGGCACTGCCGCAGACAATGTCTTGCCCACGACTGAGCAATGTATGCTGTTACTCTTGGATGTCTATGTTGATGTGGACGCCATATTACCAGGCCCGACGCGATGGACCCTGCATCCATGAACTCGACAATCGCTCACACGGCACATACTACCAACTCTTAATCAGCAAACCGATAACCAAGCGCAGCTGTGCATCTTCCATGCAATTGTCTCTGCTGTTTGGCTAGCATATGGACTACAAGAGATACTGGGAAGTATAGACACTTCGACAAATACAGTCGAAATCAACACGATCGACCTCCTGCAAGGCGGATTTGACCAAGTACGACCGATTCTACTAGGGTTTCGCTGGAAAATGTTCGGAACTGCGAATGTACTGGCTCCATTCGGATGACAGGCCATACAGATGCAACGATTTGTGTGTTAGCCTTTAAGACAAAGCGTGACCTTACGGCACACATGAAATTTGCAAAGCCAATCATGCTACTAAGGTCACCTTGTGAAAAGAGACGCATGGTCACTAGTACAGATCTTTTAGTTTAGGAATATGTACAATAGTATTAGCACTATCAATCAATAATATAAATTCAAGTCTAGTCAAGTACCCATCACTAATCCCCCCTCCTTCCAATCCCCCCACCTTCCTATTCCTCTCTCTCCAAGTGACGTCGCGGCCAATCGTATGGACACCTCTCCCGACGCTTAGCTCCCCAACCTGGTATCAACTCTGACGACATCCCTATGAGCTCTAGCCAACGCACGCACGCAACTCCTACAGACTTCACCAACCTCGTTGCCGACTACTATCAACACAAAGCTACATACCACGAGCAATACAATACTTTCTTGAATAACCAACCTTTAACAACTACTTTACCTATCATGCCTTCCCACCCTGCTGAGGTATGTTATGTTGGATATGTTGGATTGCATGCATTGATGGCATGATGATATGGATAGGCAGTACTAATATATACCTCGATAGGAGAACGCCACTGGCAGTATGTCCTCACCCTCCTTCTTGTAGCAACCTACCTATATCCGAGTCTCATCCCATGCAATCCACCACATCCATCCCACGCATCCCATCACATCCACCCCACCACATCCAATGCGTCAAGACAACACAACAAGACAAAATTAACACAACTCCCAGGTCTCACCGACCAAGTCGCAAAGGAATCCAAGGACAGCACCGCATCCGACCACCCCATGCACGACGTCGACACTGGTGCCACTTCCGGTGGTTCTGAGAGCAAGGCCCATGGCACTGCTGCCGATCATAGCGCTGTAAGATTATCTCTTTCTCATATCAAACACTTCCTTACATCGCTGCTGCCGTTCGATGCCGTCGAGGTTCTTTTGTTGTGGGAGAGTTGCATGTGTCTTGTATACTACAGCCGAGAAGCTTTGATGTTGTTGGCAATGAAAGGAAGACCTTCACATCCTTCCATTCCCCCGTTATCCACTTCGCACGCATAATGAGACAGACACACATACGAGTCCAACGATCAATACTAATGATGTCACAGGCCCCCGGCATAGTCCAGTCCTCCAACCTAGGCGAAAAGGCGGGTAAAGATGAGCTCAAAGCTCGCGCAGCCGAGCTGAACAAATAGAGCTCTGTAAAGCGAGGCTGTTTCTCTTGCTCTTCGACAAGCTTGGGCTGACTTGTGAATTGTAGAAGTAAAGAAGGACCGATCGAAGATGTAAAGACTGAGAGGGTATGGGAAGTAGAAGGAGGGGAGGGGAGGGGAGGGAGGGGATGGAGATGGAGAGGTGGGGCGGATGTATGTAGTATTGTAATGCTATTGAATTGACCAAGCTGGAAAGAAAGTGGTACCATGACGAGAATTTTTTTTTTGGAGTGATGTTATCGTCGCTGTTGTTATTGTGGTTGAGATGGTTGTTATGTTGGCATTATTGTCTACATCTACATCGCTGGTTAGTAACCGCCACTGACACAACCGAGTACAAAGCACATCATTGCCACACCTGCCTTCACTTAACAGGAGGGCAGGACAGGTCAGGTCTTGTCATTCTAGGAGAGGACAGACTTCTTCTCGCCTGTTGCAGTATATCTACGTCTACAAACTACGTCTATTACTCTCTCATGGGATGTATGGTGGCTTTGGATTATTATCAACATTAATGTAGATGTTTGTGCTGAAGACGACGAGAATGCAAGAATATGCTGAAAATTTGGGGTACGCTGACAGCAAGACGCTGTGTAACACGTTTTGGCATAGATAGATTGAGCGGCTTATGTACGCAGATAGAGGAGAAGAGAAGAAGAGGAGGAGGAAGAAGGGTACATTACTGGACTAAGAGAATGGGGGAAGAAGAGCAAAATAGAAGAAGAATCACATTAAATCATTACGACACCTCATTACTCCAACACATCAACTCTCCTCGTCAGTGTACCTACTCTGCGGTCGAGTTCACAGGCAAAGACAACGTGATCGGGTAGGAGGATAGAGGAGAGGGGAGAACGATCAGAGACGAAAAGTATACATACATCAACGACAATGCGCGGCCCAGGAAAACTGGAAGCAGAAGAGCAAAAACGAAAGAAAAAAATCACATTAAATCATTACAATGCACTTATCACAATGCGTTCTCCTCTTCCTCATCCCCACCAACCAAATCCTCACGGCTTGGAAACTTCAAGAACCCGTCGCCCTCCTCCTCACCATTCATGATTGCTTTCCATGCTTCCTTCACTTGTTCCAGGATATCATCATCGAACGCCAGATCCGGTGGTGGTTTTGCAAAAGTTATTGTCTTGTCGTTGATCGATAGGGTAGGTTGCTCAGTACATTGCTGTTCGTAGTGCATTCTCCACAGAACCTGAGGTTGGGGTGACTCTAAGGATTGTTGGAGGAGGGATGTTATTGCTTTATCTAATAGTTTGAAGCCAATGTGTGAGGATCGTGTCGTGCTGGCGTAGATGATTGCTTTGATGCAACTGTTAGTGAGGGACTTGGTGAGAAGAAGTATTAATGTAATCAAGAGTGGGTAAGGAAGTGTCAGATCGTTACTAGTGTTGTGTGGTTTTTCATCAATGTGAATTACAGACAATGTAGGTAAATGTTGTTGATCATCATATTGGAAGAGAGATGTAGAATGTAGTAAGGGGAAAAAAAACAATCAACGACTTACTTTGACCCGTTGGACATTCGCCAGTTTCACTGGAGTGGATGAAGAGGTTGACTGGTGGTACTTCTGCTTCAGAGTGTTCTCCTTCGAGGCTAAGACTTGAGCTAGGAAATACCACAACTGCTACAGCAGATGGTGGAGATCCCTCACCCAAGGGAGGAAAGAGAGATTTGAGTGGTGATGAGATGATTGAGATGGAGCGTGATGTAGGTATCGCAGAGGTGTCCCTGGGTGTGTGTGGTAAAGCGTCTTCAGATCCGGCAGTCCATCTCGTCTTGACGCTGTTGTTGTTTGTCAATTTATATTGCGTGACAGTAGCATCATCATCATCGTCATCATCAGCAGCTCCATTGTCAACAATTCCATCTACACCGGTACCCAGCATGTAAACAGCACCGCCCACAGCACCACCTCTACAGCCAACTTGAGCAACCTCAGCCAAACCTCCCCACTTTGGCACAACAGCAGCAAATCCAGGCCCAAACAAGCCCATGGACCTGAGATGTCGCGAAATGCGAGCAAGTGCATAAGCAGTTGTAGTCTTGCTAGGAGGATACGGCGACAGTATCAGCGCTGAAAAAGGTGCCTGCACCATTGCCGGTAACTTGAAGTGGGTTGAGAGGAAGTCGTGAAATGGCATTTGTGCATGCTCTTTCCACACGTCTTCCTGGTTCTCATAGTCGCCCACGAAGCGCAGGAACTTCATCAATGATCGCTTTGACCGAGGATCGATGTTTTGATCTGAAAAGATATCTTCTCGAGTGCTCGGAACTCGAGATAGGGCTGGATCATCCTTTGAATAGACAAACCAGCTGCCTACAGCTAGGAATTCGAGCTGTTGGTCTACTCTTGATGATACAAGAAGCGGGAGCAATGCAGACTGAGTATAGATGATGTGAGGCGCCAGCGCCAGACTATACGCTCGGGAGAATCCTAGCTTTGTGCTTTTATTGTCTTCTGCAGGCACTTCTATTGTGGCATTGGAGAAGCTCGAGCGTGTATTCTTACACCACTCTTCTGCGTCTTGGAGACTCAAGGCAGCTTCACTGCCACCATAGTATGCATTTTCATCAATGTGGAGGATTTTCTTGCCAGATTTGGAGAGAGCTCTTCATCTTCTACGTCAGTCAGAATTGGTAGGTCATTTGTAGGGATGGAGTGGTGCTTACAGGACGAGGAGGGACTCTTGGATGCCGGTGCCAGCAATCAAAACGTCCCAATTGCTGCCATCAATCGACTCCATGATATTTGAAGTAGGATAGATGTGAGCACAATAAGTTTTTTGATATCCAGAATTATTCTAGTGAGCGAAGCACGTGACACGTCTGCATTCTTCTTCTCTTCCTCTTCTTCAACGCGCCGGCCTAGCAGCAGACCAAACTATAGTCTGAGGCACAAGCACGCAGATTCTTCATTGCAATTTGCACAACACGGCGCGTCAGAAGGAAATCTTCGTTCTGTATCTGCTGCTCTGGATTCGCCGATTGAAAGAGTGGCTCGTAAAGCTTCGAAACATACAAAACACACCCCGCGGCCAGACTCAGACGCTGGACGTCTAAAGTGCTGCTATATAGCCAATATATCCTGAAAGACCAAAACCAAAAACACTCTCTCGAAGCACTCGGAAGAAGAGTCGTCTTTTTTTTTTGAAAAAAAACACCGTTTGCGTGCTTCCTGATCAGTCCATTCTAATTCTTCCAACATCCATCCTTCAATCTCTCAACAAACAAACCTGCCCATCATGCATCTACCGCCCTTTGTGACAGACCTCCTAGGCCATCTCGCCTACGCCGTCGCCGATGTCCAACCTCTACTTCCCACCTACGGCCATCTCCTCCTCAGTGCCCTCTTCCCAATCTTCACAGGCTCATATGCCTCACTCTCCCGCCCCTCTTCGGCCGCCAAACAAGAAAAGAAAACCAAGCCCGGTCAAGAAGAAGACGGAGAAGACGAAGAAGACGAACAGCCTATCAAGATGGAAGGACTGTCGCCCTCCGACGCTATTATGTTTCCGATATTAGCGGGAGTAACACTGACCGGTCTCTACTTTCTCATCAAATGGCTGCAAGATCCTGCTCTTCTCAACAAGATCCTGAACTGGTATTTTGCTGCTTTCAGCATCTTCTCCGTGTCCAGAATGGTTTCCGATGGTCTCGACGTCTTCCATTCCTTCCTCTTCCCTCACGACTACGTCGACGCCGGTATCCTCTACCATGTAGACCCAAAACATCGACGTGCTGTGCCTCGAGGCGTCGTCACAAACGCAAACACCTCCACTCTCGAACGTTCATCGCCTCTCCCCGGCATCCTCTCCCGTCTTCCTCTACCACACCGCCTCAACTCCCTCTTCTGGACACTACACATCCTACCAACACGCAAACTCACCTTCACCACCTCCGGCTCTCTCGTAGGCAACCTCAAACTCTCCCTCGGCATCCACGGCATCGAAGGCCTACTCATCGGCCTCTCAACAGTCCTCTACTACAACTTCGTCTCCAAACCCTGGTATCTCACCAACTTAATGGGTTTCGGCTTCTCCTACGGCGCGCTTCAACTCATGTCTCCCACCACTTTCACCACCGGTACGATGCTACTGCTGGCTCTGCTGTGCTACGACTTTTATATGGTTTTCAGAACCCCGATGATGGTTACGGTGGCGAAGAGTTTGGATATCCCTATAAAATTGTTGTTTCCGAGACCGTCGGAGGAGGTGGGCAAGCAGGCGCTTAGTATGCTTGGGTTGGGGGATGTGGTATTACCTGGGATTTTGATTGGGTTGGCGCTGAGGTTCGATTTGCATTTGTTTTATTTGAGAAGGCAGAAGAAGGTCGAATCTTCCACTCCGGCCACTAACGACAATGCTACTAACGACGATGACGAACCTTTCACCTCTACCACCACCACCAACACCACCACAACATCTCCATCCACTTCATCCACTCCATCCACCACAATACAAAAAGCACCCTACCTCCCCCCCTCCTCAGCCTGGGGCGACCGCTTCTGGACCACCTCCCTCCTCCCCTCCTTCCTTACACTAACCCGCCCATCCCCCGCCGCCCTCGCATACACACCCCGCAACAAATTTCCAACACCCTACTTCACCGCTGGTATGATAGGCTATATAGTAGGCATGCTGAGCACATTGACCGCGATGCAGATATCAAGCCATCCCCAACCGGCGCTGATATATCTTGTGCCGGGAGTGTTAGGGGCGTTGTGGGGGACTGCGCTGGTGAGGGGAGAGGTGGGGGAGATGTGGGTGTTTAGTGATGCGGCTGAAGAGGAGGAGGGGAAGGAGGGGGGGAAGGGAAAGGGAAAGAAGGTGGGAAAGGGCAAGGAGAAGACGAAATTGAAGGTCGGGGAGAATGAGACGGTGGAAGGGACAGAGGCGAAGGAGAAAGCAAAGGAAGAACACGCAGAAAAGCCCGACATCGACATCGACACCAACGCCCCACCCAAAACAAAGACAAAGACAAAGCCAAAGGCCAATCCAAACTCCCGTACTCTCTTCACCTTCAGCATCATAGCGCCGCCATCTTACTGGACATCAACATCGTCAGATGAAGTCAAGGAGGAACACAAGAAGGATGTGAAGGAGGTACATGTACCGGCGACGAAGGTGAAGGAGGGTGAGCATGTTGAGAAGAGGAGGAGGATTGAGTGACGACGATGTGTGTGATGAGATGGAGAATTCTGACGGCGAGCAAGGAATTATGCACAACTTGGGCTGAATTAAATTGCATTGCATTGGTGGTTCATGTATGGATGGGTTCCGAGACGCGGTAAGAGTTGTGGGGCATGAAGGCTGCTTAAAAGACATGGTGGGAAAGCATGGAAAGACTTATCTTTTGTGCCTGTAAGCCGTAAGACATGATTTCAACGACTGGGAAAAGGCACACCTACGCCACAACAACCCGAGATGCGGTTTGTCACGTCAGATTGGGTGCCCAGATGTTGCAATTATGGTTTCATGATTGCATGTGCTGAGATAGCTAGCTAGCAAAGCAAATGCGTGTGAAAGCAGAAGTATGATGTAAACGAAAATAGCAAACCGAATACTATATCTCTAGTGACATTGACCACTGCCGAGCCAGGAAGTGCCCTCAAGTCTTCGAGTTGCAATGACCTTTTCATCTCGCAAAGAGACCGTTAAATGCGCCGGATATCCCTATTTGCTTCAGCACCTGTAAATATGTCCACCTCTTCCTCATATCACCAAATATACCTCAACTCTCATGCCATCCACAAATCCACCCTTCCATCCCACTCTCCTTCCTCTCCTAGTATCACACCATCCACCCCCTTCCAATCCTCACTCCAGCAGTTCCTGCGCGCCCAAAACTTTCCCACCGACGTCCAAGCCGGTGTGAACAACTTCGACTTCTCAGCGACAGCTGATATCGCATTCATTCATAGTATCCCCGGGACATACTCTGACGATGAACAAATCGCATCAACAGGGCTACCATCACTAGCTAAAGCAATCCGGTTCAATTCCAGACATGATCAAAGTCAAAGGGTGGAAATTGACTTTGCGACGAGTTCGTTGGGTGCGCTGGACGATGTGCAAGTCGCTTCTTTTGTCTGTGCGCTGCGAGGCGAGGACCCGTTTCAAACGCTTGAGATGAAGAAGAAGGAGAGGTCCAGCGGAGATGACTTCCGCATCGTCTTTCCGGCAAAGAGTACTGTTCAGAGCAGCACGGGTGGTCCAGACGTACGTGATAGAAGTTTACTCAGACACATCACGATATGTCTATTCTCAGAAGAGGGTGCTAACGTATAGCAAACAGGCGGCAGGAACAATCTTCTTCCCAACAAAGACGTACAATTCACCCAATTTCCCACGCCATCTCCTTCACGACTATAAATCTAGTAGGGAAGGACTGCTATCACATAATAAGGTATGTAACATTAGCGTCTCCATGTCCGCTTTCTGCCTCTCTCTCCTCCTCCTCCTCCGCAATTACAACAAACACCTCCCACCTTCCAAAATCCCCTCCCAACCTATTATCAGTCCCCCACCCACTCATCGCTGCACCACCATCACCAATGCCCAGTCCCCATCACATACCATGAAAATCAAAAACTCACGCAAAAACCAACTAATCCCCCAGATAATCCTCACACGCACCCCACACACCGCACACATCTACCACGGCAGCGCCAACCTCTCCGCCTCAGCATGGGGCCGTCTCACACTTACCAAGGCCAAAAAATCGACACCACAACAAAAGAAAATGACCGTCGCGAATTGGGAGTGTGGTGTTCTTTTGCCTGTTGTCGTTGCTTCTAACGCAAGCGTTGAGGAGAATCGGAAGGTTGAGGAGGGGGAGGGTGTGGAGAGTGAGGAAGTGGGACGAAAATATGCTGGGAAGGTAGTTGGCAGTGAGAAGGTGGGACAAGAAGATGAAAACGCACACGTAATAGGTCTGGAGGAAGTGAAAAAATTACTGCTCGAACGATGGGGCATGCAGCTGCCTTTTGTGGTGCCGGCGAAGAGGTATGCCGGTGGTGAGGTACCTTGGATACAGGAGGGCGGGTGGTGATTGATTGGTTGCTTGATGAATCAAAGAAATGAGCGATGAGCGATGAATCCTAAGATGAGCAATGAGTACTGCGCGCTGGTGACACGTTTGCAGTGCTGCATTGTGGAAGGAACCAAAGTTGGATACAACAGCACAGCACGAAGCTGTATTTCGTCATGCCTGATAGACACGAGAAGTCACAGTTATGCTTACCTTGCCAATGCCACACTAGGTACTGTAGTGTAGCTAAGTGATAACATGAGTAGGTAGGATGCCTGTGTGCGTTTTCTTTCAGTCCCGGACTGAACAACCAGCCCAGCTGCGCCCAGTAGTGTGTACGGTGCACTGTTATCCCAGCTACAGTAAGTTCCACGACGACAAATAAACGTCGTGATTTCCTTCCTCTACCGTGATACTGGGTGATGGATGAAGGGCTGGGTCATTCGAGTTGGAAATAACCCCGAATCACGGTCAAAACGACCGCTCCCAAGTTGATGTTAGATAAATTCGGAGGTTATTGGTTTTTCATCTACTCTTTGCTCACTTATATCCTAGGTTCCAAGATCTACTGCCACGTCGAATACCCAAGCCTGCTACTCCCCTGCCTTCTCACGCCTGGCTTGCCACCCGGATCCCGACTATTCCTCCTGGAACTCTGCCTACTACTCCCCGCATACTCATACAAACTCTCCTCACCCACCATACTCTGCCTCGCCGTATTCCCTCCCTCACTATCCCCAGAAAACTCGTATGCGATATAATCATCTCCTCTCATAACAAGCCGTTCCCTTTCCAGCACCGTATTCTCAGCACAACAACATCCACACGCAATTTCGCACTCGTCTTCGATATTCTCCTCATAATTCGCGTCCAACCATGCTTCATAGCAAGACATGTGGGCAACATGGCCGCAGTTCATGCAGCTTTTGAATAATGTCGCTACGGGTTCGAGGCAGAAGTTGCAGGTTGGGCGGGTGAAGTGTTTGTCGCAAAAGGGACAGCGTTCCATTGCTGCTGGGCTGGCGGCGATCATGGTGGTTGCGGAGGACCAGTGGCAGTTTGTGCAGATGAGGCCGATTAGTGGACCGGTGTGTGTTGGAGGACGGAGACGGTGTGGCTTTTTGGTAGTGGTAGTAGATTGCTCATTGGAGTTGGAAAAGCGGGAGGGAAAGTGGTTGAAGGCGAGAAGCTCGAGGTATTGCTGGGGCATGTTCCAGGCGTCCAGATGGGCAGAGTACTCGTCGCGCCATAGTTTGTGCTTGCCCATGTCTTGAGTAGGCATAAGAGGAACACTTACACATGCTTCGTCGTCGAATAAGTCTTGGTTCTTGAGTTTGACACGAAGCTTTTTAGCGCCAGCACTGTCTTCATCAGCCTCGGTATCGTTGTCCCCAACATCTTCCAAAACACTTGCAGATCGAGGATCAGAGAATCGAGCAGGTGTTGCCTCATTTCTTACTGGGGCCCTTCCTATCGTGATAGATGCAGATGGCGCAGAGGTCGATAGCTCAACGGCAGCTTCCTTCCTATACAAAGGCGGTGAGTTGGAGATCATGAGAGCTACTTTGTTGATTGCATTCCCAACAATAGAGCTGGAACGTCGAAGAACATGTTCAGGCGATGTGCCGAAGCTTCGTGGTTTGGACAGGCCATGAGAGTTGCCTCGGCGTAGCGCTATACCTCGCGGGTGTGGCCTTAGTGTGCCCGCTATCGTAGCACTGGCATTACTTTTTCCATCAGAGGACACAGAAGACGCAAATACTGCTGGTGTAGAACGGGACGAGGCCATGGGAGAAACCTTGGCTGTATTTGGTGATCCTACAAAGCTTTGTGCAGTTCTCTTGGTTGGCCAGTAATTTGACGAAAATCCAGGCGTCTTGAGTTGCATGGGTAATTGCTGTAACTGGTCAGCTTCTTTCCATAAGGATGTAATGAACAAAACTAACACTTTCTACTTGTAACGCCAAAGCACTTGCAGATCCTGGTACAGGTGCAGGCTCACAGAAGACGCAAGATAGCATGGCTAGTGTCTGAACGTCCCCTAGAGCCTCAAAATGATCGAATCTATAACTTGTCAGTAGCGAACCAATTTCGAACTGGGGTTTACCGACATTGCCTTAATGAGATAGTCATTGCCTAGAGGATGGTCTCCCCATTTGATATGAGCTCTAAGCTTGGGTTCTTTCACAGCTTGTGGGAAGTCAAAACTGAATCCGAGGCCGCTGTCACGCCTCTTGATGTGTACAATGCCTCTTCTTGCGATTACCAGAATGTTTTCATCCTCTAGTAGCTCAGGAGTGATTTCTAACGGCACGGCATCGCAGACGATGAGACGAGCAAGTTCCCAAATATTGGCAAGCCCTTCGAGGTCGCAATTTCGGGCTACCCAAGCATTGTGTGAGCACACAACCTCACCTTTCCCGAACATCATATAATCCTCAGCCAGAGTTCTTCGAGGATAGATCTGGTCGTCCAGATTAAATATAGATACATGCATCTTGCGCCTAGCATTTTCTGGTTTGGAAAGAGATTTGGCACTAAGCTGTTGCGATTGGTCCATCGACTTATCAATAGACCTTGGAGCTTTAGGCACAGCACCAGCTCCCCACAAGGAAAAGCGAGAGAATGGGACAACATCACCATCCACGCTGTCAGATGTAGACGAGTCAAAGGAAGACGAGGACGAGTCATAAGAATACTCTGAAGAACGGCAGTCGGTATCGTCTGCAGTATGCTTGACATCGTCTACATGTCTGCGAAGAGCATTTTGCAAGGTGCCGAAGCTTTCGAAGAGATCAGACTCCCCGAGTCTGCTATTTTTGCCCCCAAGAGTCATGCTATTGAGGAATGAAAGTGTTTCGGCTTTTGTCGGAAAGAAACAGACCAATTTCCCACAAGGTGCGAACAATGCTGCACAATGCTTGGGTAATGGTACATTTGCGTTCTTCAACTTTGTCGGATCACCAACGCTTCCGTTGAAGTCTTTCTGTTTCAACTCAGTGACATGACCAATAAGATTATCCTCATCATCTGTTGAACTCTCAGCAGTCTCAGGCAGATCAAAGTCATCGTTCAGTACATTGTGTAGTTTTTGAAGCCAAGCCAAGCTGTGTTCTAGATCCTGGTCGCCCAACAGATAACGCAAAATTGCCTCCAAGGATGCTTGCTTCTCTTCACGATAGGCTTCGCAGAGAACCTTCATCTCAAGACTCATCTTTCTGTATGCTTCATCAGATATTGAAGACGTTTTTTCTATGCTGATCTCAGGAATCTCTTCTTCTGGATAAGTCTTTGGAAAAGATATTGACATTCTTAGATGGATGGACTGCTTGTCTGTACCCCAAGGACCATTCAACGATACAGACACATGCCGTGCGACGACGTTGACTTCTTCGAACGAGACTTTCTTGTATCGTTCTCCTGCTGAGGTGATCTCATCTCCAAGACTTTCAGGCGCATCCCAGGGTCCGATCTGAGAGGTTGTCAATGCAGATACACTATCGCGTGGAGAACTTGTATCGTCTCTAGTGCTGATCTTGACACCTTTCATCCATGATATCGGATTAGCTTGCTTCTTCTCGCCGCTTCGAATACGCATGCCAGTCATATGGTCGCCACGCAGTGAGGTTACCAGGTGTGGCATTGCAGTATTGAGTGCTGACCTGTTTAGTGCTTCACTTATAGCACTACCTCGTCTTGCCCGATCTCCTGCGGAATTAGCAGGAACGCCTTTCGACTCTTGCACAGTACTGAAGTCGTGGAATGTCTTGTAGGTGGCGCCCTTTCTACTAAATCTCTGATGTGTATGCAGTCGCTGTCCTTTGTGATATCCAATTTTATCTAAAACCTCTTCAGACATCGGGTGAAGCCATAGATGCTTATCGGCACCCCATGATACGAGCTGGAATGTGCGGTTGTCTTTACCATCATCCTCACCGTGTCGAACCCTCCAGAGAAACTCCTTGACTTGGTCTTTGTGGCCTTCGAACGTATGGACGGGCTGAGCAGCAGCATCTCGTGCTTCCCCTTCTTGCAGACGTCGATCGTAGAGATGAAGATCGCTGTTTCCACGCTGAGGCATCACTAATATCCCGTAGCCGAACGGTGTGTGTCTTGCTCTCCAGACTGGGTAGGGTGTATGAATCGTTCTCGTCAGCATGTCATTCTCCTCTCCCGCATAATCCCACACCTTGATTGTTCTGTCAAGAGAACAAGTCAGCAGTTGGGTCGCCTCTACGCGGTTCCAGTCTATGCCATAAATCTTTGTAGTATGTGCTTCTATGCTCTTTAATGGATGTGAGTCTTTACGAGTGTCCCAAATGTGCAGCTTTTCGTCATGAGAGGATGCTAGGATATGACTGTCCTGCCGATTCCACTTGACCTGTGTTGCTCCTGCATACCAATCTGCGAAGCTGATAGAAGGTTTTGCTGGTGCTCGAAGATCCCAGATGTGTACGAAACTGTCCACTGAGCAAGTTGCAAGAATATCAGGCTCGTGGGCTGAGAAATTGATATCTGTCAGAGCTCGAGTATGTGCCTGTAGTGTATGCTCAACCGCACGAGCCGAGGGCAACGCGACGTTCCAGATAAGTGCATTCTGGTTCGATGTGCTTGCGATCCAATAGTCTCGCGAGGCAAAAGGTGACCATTGCACATCGGCGACCTCCCAGGATGTACGGTGAGGCAGGTGTCTTGGGGGAGAGTATGGGTTGTCTAGGTCTATTATGTGCAGCCCCAGACGACTAACCAGAAATATTAGCGACTGGAATCACTACCAAGTATTGTCTTGACCACTGACGATGCCAAAGCTACATCTCTTCCTGCTGGGGAAATGGTGGCAGAGCCAACCGGTTCATTGACATGAAAAGAGCCCTTGCTGTCGAATGTCGACTGCGGCCTGTCTTGTAGTGTTGCCGCAGTGGTCTGATCATTGCTCTTCACATCTTCCATGTGTGTCCCGATAGGTTGTTCTCTCCTCTCTTGCGTTGTACGACGGCGCTTGTGCTCTCATATCGTGTTGGTCTCGGGGAGGTCCTCCTACCACACAGCAAAGGGCCGGATTGGCGATAATACCGCCAGATGTCGAGTAGGGAAAGAGTACTGGTTAGTACGAAGTGTTATTCCAGGTTGTATCTTGATCTGCATCCGGGGAAGGAGCATGTGGGGCGAGGTCTATACGTCAGATCTTGTCTCCTCTAAACATCTCGACCTTAGCAACAACAATCTCAAAGTCTCTAGTGATAGTATTGCTTAACTCGAGTTTAAATTGCCATACTCAAGTCAACAACTTCATTGCATCCCCTTTCCAGCTTCGACAACCGGCGCAGAAAACGATCCACTGATCTCGTCCCAATCAATCAACATGAACAGTGCACTACCTAAGCGAATTATCAAGGAGACGGAGCGGTTGGAGAAAGAGCCGTGAGCCTGCCTGTGTTGTTCTCAACTAGCGACGATGCTGACGAATTAGCCAGGGTGCCAGGAATCAGTGCAGTACCACATGACGACAATCTACGGTATTTCGATGTCCTTATCGACGGCCCCGGTCAATCACCATATGAAGGTTCGTGCGGCTTCGATAGATACTGCAGAGGAATCTTCTCACCAGAGACATCCAGGTGGTAAATTCAAGCTCGAGCTCTTCCTGCCAGACGACTATCCTATGACGCCTCCCAAGATCCGCTTTCTCACAAAGATATACCACCCAAACATCGATCGTCTTGGAAGAATATGCTTGGACGTGCTTAAGAGTACGAGAATACTGCATCTGTGCAAGAAGTGTTGTACTGATAGCTCCTTAAGGCAATTGGTCGCCAGCACTACAAATCAGAACTATTCTACTATCCATACAAGCTCTTCTCGGTGCACCGAATCCAGATGATCCTCTCGCAAATGACGTTGCACAAAGATGGAAAGAAGACGAGCCTGCAGCCATTCAGACTGCTAGGGAGTGGACCAAGCAGTTTGCAGCTTGATTAAGGTTCTGGTTATAAGACGTGATGGGAATAGAAACATCAGCGGCTATCTCGTATACGTGCAGCACTTTCGAGTTGGCACAGTCTATGGGCAGGATCCCAGTGTAACTACTGTAGCAAGATACGGAGCTTGTTGTGATCAAGCTTTTGTAGTGATGTTTCAGGTTGGTATCATGCACCATCAGAAAAGAGTTGACGAAAGGTCTCAAGTACGTTTCGCATCAATGAACCATACCCAATCCTATCGACAAGCTTACTGAACTTGCGGGAAAATGTTTCAGAGAAGCGCAGAGCAGAGATGTAGAAATCGACGAGTGATATGGTAAACTCGATCTGAAACGCGTGTTTTGCAACGCGACTGCCTGATCTACGCACAACCCTGTTTCACAGAATTCACACACCGCACTACCGTTCTAATCTATTTTCTTCGCTTCTCTGTCATGGTCATGATGGACATTTCTTAATCTTGTGTCCTGCTCCCTTGTAATTTCTACTTCTGTACGAATACTACACTTTCCTCATGAGACTACCAAGAGACGACAGTCTCCCGAGCTTAGGTGGTGACTCTTTGTGGTCTTTGGACTCGAATAACAATCCTCGACGTAAATCTCTTGTCGACCTGATCAGCTTCATCAGAACAACAGGTCCAAAGACTCTGCTTCCAAGAACCGAGGAGCTACCAGCTGAAGATACTGTCAAGAAGGTCTCAGATATCCGCTCTTTTACCGATACGACGATGACTTCGAAGTGAGGAAATTTCTCTTCGAACGCCAGTAGCTAATTGATCCACTAACTTATCAATAGCCCACTCACCTCTGCTGCTGAACGCACTTCGACATCAGAATGGACCTCCGACACAACTCGAAATCTGCTGGCACGCATCAAGCAGCATCGAGAGGAATCCGAAGCTGAGTTCTGCATGGAATCTGCATTACAAATTAGGCTTCCTTCCTCGCCAACGAGCCCTGCGTCCTCACCAAAAACCTCTACGTCCTCCAACTCTCCTCTCTCTACTCTATCTCCAGCATCTTCAAGGAAATCGTCATGGAGTACTCGCCGTCTAGATCAGTCAATGAGACGTGATTCTTTCTCAAGTCTATTCAGCTCTCCAGGCTCGCTAGGTCTTGGTTCGCGTCTTCCCAAGCTCGACCTCAAGAAGCGTTTCAAGAAACAGCCTGATGCCGAGCCGAGTCCGCCTTTGAGTCCTCTGCTATCGCGCTCCTTCAAGCATCGCAGCAGACATATTCCGCTGGTTGGTTTAGGCATATCTGGAATCCATTCAAACGATGAGCAAGAAGAAGAACGTCAGTACCTCAGGGAAGATTCGGATGCGACTTTGAGACCGAAGAAGTCAAGCCTACCGATATCAACGCAATACCCCACGAGAGAAGACTCAAACGCGACATTGAAACCAACCAAAAGGCAGGGAAGCTCTGCCTCGTGTGTTGATCATGGTGATCCTCAAGTTACTACACCTATAATCGAAATGCGAGACTGCTCAACAAGTTCGAGCTCACGGAAGACAAGCCACGAAGATGGCGTGCAAACACGACCTCAGATGTTTCCCTCTCAGTCTGCAGATCTGCTGTCGACACTTCCCTGGAATTCGGAAAGGCAAAAGTCACGTTCATCTGCCGAGCTATCCACACGTTCAGTCTCAGGCATCTTAACTCCTGGCTTCACCCTGAAAAAGTTCCGAAGTACCACACCTTTGAAGGGAGGTAGCAGCAGTACCGGTGCAGGCAGTTCACTGAATCTATTAACGAGAACCCAGAAGAAAAGCTTCAACTCTTCCTTCGACTTTCCGGCAAAAGCTGAATCCTTCTCCTTCAATTACTCGGACGTAACGGCCAAGTTTCGACGTGTGAGTGTCAACAAGGACTCGCAAAGGCCAAAGGCAGCGAGGATTTCTCCAGATGTTGTCAGACATGTCGCAAATGATGTTAGCACAACTACATCCAGTACCAAGGTGGACCTCGATGCGCCTTCGTACGAAGCACAGGTAAGTACACAACACTGTGTCCTGGTTGTCCACAAATTTTGCTAATAAATTCTAGCTTGTGGATTTGCGGATCAAACTAGGACTTCCAGCCAGCAAGATATTTCACACAGGTCCGACACACCTTAGTCACCCTGAACATCCTTATACATGGCAACATGTCAACCTGAGATGCCTTGTTTGCCCACAGCCCTCGACCTCTATCGAAGTGCCCTCTTCCACGAGCGACGAGTCACACGATTCAGCCAATACTCAAAGCAATGACGCTACTAGTCTTCATCCAGCAATGCGTCCAGGCTTTGTCACTCGACCCAGCTTCGTCAGCCAGACCAGCTCATCCGACGGTTCAAACTTCGAGCTATCGTCCAACCAAAGTCCAATCCACAACTCGGCCACCCTCGAAAACCTCACCGCCGTCCACCCAGCCTTTCGAGCCCGTCTTCAACGCCTCCTCGCAAATCCCACCAACGCTTTCAGCGAAGTAACAACCATTACCTCTCCCGCATTCACCACCACCTCCTCCACCACCACACCCCGCGGCCCTCTCACATGCGCCCTTTGTCCAGCAACATGCTGCACCTACTCCTCTCACCTCTCACAACTCTCCTCACCTACACCAACCACACCACTCTCCTCCGACCAACTCAAACTCTTCCGCGAATTCATCCGCCTCACTGCTTCCGGCACGCCAGTTGGCCGTAGTGGTGCCAGAGATTCCTTCTCGACGTTTGTGCGATGTAGCAATGAAGAGTGTGAGAAGACGGTGTGTCCTGGATGTGCTAGCCGTTGTAGACTTGTTGGGTGTGGGTTAGTGGTGTGTCGTGTTTGTAGGGAGGAGAGGAAGGAGAGTGGGATGGAAGGGTGGATTTGTGGATGGCATGAGAGTTGAGGTATATTTGGTGATATGAGGAAGAGGTGGACATATTTACAGGTGCTGAAGCAAATAGGGATATCCGGCGC
>Ga0181467_100379_pt1 | contig 22906 bp, 21 predicted proteins | sample InSIn5gowninarea_2_FD_119079 | JGI IMG/M metagenome (GOLD analysis project Ga0181467, IMG submission 119079) | Clean room microbial communities from NASA Spacecraft Assembly Facility at Jet Propulsion Laboratory, Pasadena, California, USA -... ... | reverse complement strand
TCGCATCATTTGAGGCTTTCAAATCAAAAATTTCCATTGCCAATAATTCTTATCCTACTACGTTCTCTGGCCAATGGGGTGACGTCCTTGCATTTATGTTACTCTTTTCGATTGTTGGTGCGATGCCAATTACTATTAATGGTGTGAGCGTATTTTTAATTCAATGGGTATCACTTGCGGCCTTTTTAAGATACGGCCTTTTGGCTGAACTTATTTTTACACAAATTGGCGTCATGGTATTACTTTTAAAATTAAGGCTACCAAAGTCAGATCTCTTTCGGGTGCCACTAAATTCAATTATGTTTTTTCTGGTTTCCCTAGTTAGTGGTTCAGTTTATTATGCATTAGGTGGACATACAGGACCAGATTTTTTGATGAATCCAAGCTCGATTTGGTTCGCAGCACTATATCCGATAGTAAGTTACTTTATCAATCAGGTGATCTTTAACTATTATTTATATTTCATTTATAAAAGTAAGGAATCTTTCTTCGGGAAGGATTTTGCCGTAGAGACAATTACTACACTCGTCACCATCCCACTAGGGTTTGTACTGTATGTAATGTATAACCAATTGGGGTTATGGGCAGTGTTGTTAATTGGCATCCCTTTTGTTAGTTTATCCATTATATTTAATCTCTATTATTCTAGTGAAAAAATAAATGAGTATTTGCAGAAAGCGGCTGAAATAGGACATCAAATGGCAGAACGGCTACAGGTTGATGCTGTTATTGACTTGTTTATTCAAAGAATAAGTGAAATGCTTCCCGTTGATTATGCATATATACTTGATGTTGTAAATGGAGAAAAGCTACAATTAATTCGCCGGATTGATGGCGGCAAAGTGTCAGATCAAGTACCAATAGTAAAAAGAAATGAAGGCATTAGCGGACAGGTATGGGATACAGGGCAGGCAGCGATCTACACCTCTAAGAAACAATGGAGGAAATCAACAAATGAGTATATTCCAGAAGATGCCGAAAGTATTTTAGCAGTCCCAATTGTTAGAAGTAAAAAAGTAATTGGTGTGCTCATGCTGGCATCAAAACGTAAACGCGCATATGAGAAATCACAGTTAATGATCGTCGATATTCTTTGTTCTTATTTGGCGGTTGCCATTGAAAATGCGAAGCACCATGAATTGACAAAAATTCAAAGTGAACGATGTGCCTTAACGAAACTGTATAACTATCGCTATTTTGAAAATCTTCTCAACGAGGAATATGATAAATTATTTAAGTTTGAGCGCAAAGAATTGTCGTTAATTATCCTTGATATTGACCACTTTAAAGCAGTAAATGATACCTATGGTCACCAAAGTGGAAATGAAATCCTTTGTGAGCTCGCAACAAGGTTGAATAAGCTGGCAGGAAAAAGTGGAACCGTAGCACGGTATGGCGGGGAAGAATTCGTCGTGCTCCTACCAGATATACCAAAAGAAGAAGCCTTCCATTTGGCAGAGCTGATTCGGGAATCGATAGCAGATTTTCCGTTTACCGTAACACACTCATTGGATCTCGACAAAACACAGGAACTTGTCAAAATCACGGCATCCATCGGTGTCGCAACCGCTCCAGAGGAGGCAGATGATGCCCTTGCATTGATTCGACATGCTGCCAGAGCCTTATATGTTGGGGCGAAGAGAGCTGGCCGGAATCGGGTAGCGGAGTATTCATCATGTTAAAAAAAGCTTTCACTTTTAGTATTTACTAAAATGAAAGCTTTTTTCTATTCAATTTTAATCATATCGATTAATTAGTTGTGGAGGGTCAATACTCGTGATGATTGGCTCCCTAGATTTTATATCTGCATAGGTGTTCATAATATATGGATTGTAAATGATTTGCAGTCGAGAGTTTTTGTTTGGTTGAGTTGCTATCCCTTCATAAAAACCAATAGCTGTTTCTTGTGCGCCTGGAAAAGTCTTATTACTTGCGGATCCTCGGATTGCATTTAGTACAATACGGCGGGCAGATACTCCTCCTTCAATGCGGATATTGGAACCAACACCATAAATTTCTAATGCTTCTTCAGAAAAGAAAAATCCTTTAATCGTACTCGGATTATCTAGATTAACGCTATTATTACTTATCTTGATACCTTTTTTAGCAAATATTATTAGTGAACCATTATTACCGAGGCCATTAATTTGTGAATGTTCAATAGTAACATTCCCCATTACATACATTATTGCATTAAATTGTGCATTGGCGCCTCTTATAGTTACGTCACCATTTACAAATAGTGGACCGTCAATTTGTATTTGATCATAATTGTTTATATTATCTGAACTATCGTTATTTCCAATTGTTAAATTTCCTTCAATATAAGCCCCATTTTCAAATTTTGTTTTCTTAAAGGAAGAAGTAGAACTCTTTATTGTTAAACTTCCCTCTGTCGCAAAACTTTTGAATGAATTATTTTTTGTAAATGTAAAATGATCATTGAAACTATAATCACTACAAAAAATTAAAAAACAATCTCTATTTCTGGGGTAGACCTTATCGGTAGTCATATTAATATCTTCGGTAAATTCTGCATTATTTCGTGTGTCTATATATCGTATTCCAGAATTTTTATTGAAATAGAAAGCTGCTTTTTGGTCAGATATCTTTATTTCATCTCGAGTTATTTGTCTGTTAACAATAAATTGGACTTTCACCGGTTTTAAAAGCAGCACTAATATTGTTCGTTTTATTGGAATAGGAACTACCAAAGTTTACTGTAGGAACATGATTATCATAGATTGGATTATTGGTAAAAGTATAGACTTTTCCTCCCAATACTAAATGAGCATTTGTTTCTCCTTGAGATGGTAAAGCACTGGGATAAACTGAAGGAATCCATAAATCATTTTTAGTTCCATTTTTAGTATAACTAGCGTATCCACGGTTAGTTGTTATTAAATTGCCATCTACCTTGAAATCGCCTTGTATTGAAACCCCACCATGTAAGAACATATTTCCTTCACCATTAAGTTGAGTACAATTAGTACCAATACACTTATTTGCACCTACTGCATATTTTAACGTTTCTAAAGTGGATTTGGCCCCAATCTCAACTTCTGTGGTGATTAGTTTTTTCTGTCCATGTACAGTTCCTGTACTTTTGAAAGTCACCCTTTTCCTGATTGGATTTGAAACACCATTAGCGTCTTTAGCATCAACAATATCTGAAATATATACATCATATTTTCCAGTTTCTCCACTACTACTAATACTATTTAACTCCGTTTTATAGTTATTTAATGTTTCTTCGAGTAAATCAATAAAGCGACTTCTATCAATTGCATTTTTTTTGAGTTCTTCTTCAAGTTCATGATAAATTTGTGCAGTAATAAATTCGACGCCCTGATTTGCTAACTCCACTTTTTGTATATTCGATTGACTTACTTGATTTTTTTTAGCACCAGCTAGCGTCAGTGTCATGAGGGAGGTCGCCAAAATGGTGAATAATAATATGACAAAGAGCGTTAATACTAGAGTATATCCCTTTTCATTTGAATTCTGGTTAGGCTGCACGTTAATCCTCCTGTCTATCATTTATGATACTCAAGCTACTTGAGAGTTTAAGTTCTTTATTCGACTTTTTATGTTTTAAAACAAGGGTAATATTAAAAATCCCAGGGGATGCCTCAACAATCTTTGATTCATTTGTGAGAATGATATCATCATTTGTTAAGGAAATTGGCTGATCATTAATGGTTATTTCTGAATTATAAATACCAATCTTTTTTCCAGCTTTATTGACTAAATAATAATGATTTGTACCAGATTGTGGTAACTTTCTTTCCGTGATTTCACTTGATTTTAGTACAAAAAACTCACTGATAAGATTGGCCATAATATAGTCACCTTCATCGCGTAATTCATTTTCATCAATAATGCGGTCGTAAGTTTTGAGACTACCAAATAAAACGGAATAAATCGTTAAACCAATAACAGAAATAAGAGCTAAAGTAGCAAGTACCTCAATTAGTGTCATGCCTTTACTTGTATGGAATAATTTTTTACTCATAATTTACATATCCCTCAATTTTGGTAGATACTTTTGGTGTTGAATTAGCTAATTGGACTTCTACAACTAAATTAACCAATTTCAAGGTCTTCTCTCCGCTTTTTTGCGTGGCAGTGACAGAAGTGTTGTATGTTCGATCATTGATCGTTATTGAAAAAAGATTTTGACAAGGAACAGCAGTCGGACACGCATCTTTAGTAAATGTGATTGGATTGGTTTGATAATTAGTACTACCGACACGGGGATCTTTAATATAAGAAAAGGGATCTAATTTAATCCTTTCTAAGGTTGCTTTAGCTAAGTGAACAGCAACCAATTTTTCATTATTTGAAACAGCAGTCTTATTTGAAAAGATAAATAAGTTGGAGAAAGTAAGAATGATGATTGAAAGTAAGACAACAGATACTAGAACCTCTACTAGTGTAAATCCTTTATTATTATTAAAATTTTCTTGCTTCATTTTTTATCACCTAAGTAACTTCAAATTATTTTCATTCATTAGAACAGTCAGTAATAATAGCATTAGTAATATGAAAAGATAAATACAGTATAGGATATAGAAATAAAATAATAAGAAAATTGTCCTATTAATATATTAATTTTAAAAAATAGAACTATCTTTTATAAAATTATCATAGAAAACGTAGGATTATTTCCGTTGTCATCTTTCAAATTACCTAAGTTTATTATACAATAATTTTAAAGTCGAAATTCCATTTATTTTATCGAATAACAAAGATTGATGTAAAACTGTGAAAGAATATAAATTAAATAGGTTTTTTTGTTCTAACCTTAAATGGGGTGGAAAAATGCAGAGTTTTATTTGGGCGATTGGATCACTTCTCATCCTAGTCCCGATTATTTATTTTTTACCTCTGGGGATCTCCTCACGGGGAAAATGGATGGTTATTAGTATTTCTTTTATGTTGGGTATTCTGGGCTTAATGGCTAAGGATATATTTTCGTTATGGAAGATTAGCTTAATGTTGGTCTTACTGCTAGGACTCATCGCTTACTTCATTGAAAAAAAGTTTGGTAGCGAATTATTTATTACGGCTAATACTGCTGGGGATGAAGAGAAACCTGTTCTGGAAATAAATCAGGGAATCGATGCGAAAGTTAGCGATGGATATAACGAAATCACACCAAAAGTGGATGAATTTGAATCATTGCAAGAAGATTTTTCAATTAGAAGTAACATAAGTGGAATTGACTCGGATATTGATGGTCCAGATGCAACTATTTATAATGAGTCGGTGCCAGAAATCGAAGAAACACTTATCGAGGACCTTCAAGATGAATTCCAAGATGAGCTTCAAGATGAATTTCAAGTCGAACTTCAAGATGGATTTCAAGACGAGCTTCAAGATGATTATATCGCATTAGTCAAAGATCAAGACGAGGACGAAGAATTATTGGCAATGGAAATTTTTGATTTGAAAGCCTCAAATGATGCGATCAATTACGATAAACATGACCAAAGGGAAGAAATGGATGAAACTCCTATAGATTCGTCACATCTTGATTTGGACAGTGTTTTGAATGAAGAAGATCAACTGGCGGAGGAAATCTTTGATCTTAAAACTCTAATGGATGAGAGTAATGACAATGAAGTGATTAAAGAAGGTGAAATGGAGGAAATAGAAGAAATAGCCGTTTCTCCTATACCTGAAGAACTAGAAGAAAACATTGAAGAAGAATTCAATGCTTTAGATTCTTCAGAAATAGAAATAACTTCTATAGAAGTTGAAAAAGATGCAAATACTAAGGATCAACCGAAAGTTCCAAAAGAAATGCTTTATACGATGATCGCTCAATTGGAGATTATTGGTAAAAAGGCAGATGCACAGGAGTATGAGCAGCTGATAAAAGAACATATGCATGAAAGGCTCTCGGTTCATGAATATTATACTTTTGCAAGCTTATTAATTGAGCATTACATCGGAATAAAACAATTCGACAAGCTTGAAAGGCTTATCCATGCACTTAGAAACAAAGTGAAGGGATATCCTATTCTTGAACAAGAAACAGAATTTATTTACAATCGGTATTGCTAGAAATGGCATTATAAATAATAAAGATTCGTTACTAATAGATTAGGTATGGTGAATGGAATGAAAAAAAGTACACAAATTAGTGGATTACCAATAATAAATATTTCTGATGGAAATCAGGTAGGGAAAGTTAAATCACTAGTAATTAACCCAGATAAGGGTTCAGTAGATTTTTTAACGATCGAACATGAAGATTGGCAAGTAAGCGTGAAAGCCATTCCTTTTAAAAAGGTTGTTGGAATTGGAGAATATGCAGTCACCATTGAAAGTGAAAATGCAGTGATTGATCTAAATGAGATTCCAATTGCAAATCAGCTGGTTAATAAAAAAATAAAAATCACGAATACAAAGGTTATGACCCGTAAAGGTGAATTAATTGGTGATGTGCAAGAGTACTTTGTTGACCAAAATACAGGCAATATTCTTGGGATGCAGCTTACAGCAGGTAGTAAAAATGTAGCTCTTTCTTCTGAGTTAGTTGTAACCTTTGGTAAAGATATTATCATTGTCCAGGAAGATGCTACAACTCGCTTTCTTGATTCTGTAGATCAATTAGAGCCTAAAGAAGTGGAATTAAACATGGAAATTGAGGTCCCTACTAGTAAACAAGAGGGAAATTCTCTTTTGGATGATATCGTAATAGAAGTTGGTACAAAAGAAGAGAAACAGATGGAAGATACAAAAGAAAACACACAAATGGATGATTTGAAATTAAAACAAATTGAGCTTCTAACTGGTAAAAGAGTTATTAATGATGTTATTGATAGGAATGGAAATATTATATTTCATGTTGGAGCCCTTCTAGCTCCAGAAGATATTGAAAGAGCCCAACAAGAGGGCCCAGGAGTGGTTATCGATTTATCAATGAACGTTGAAGTTGATAGTGCCGAATAAGGAGTTGAAACTATGTGAGAAAGACGAATCATAGCTTAAAGTTATTTATTGTCCTTATTCTATGTACTGCCTATGTGTTTGGTTTCTCACAATTAGGTGCGAAGGCAAATTTGTTTGGTTCAAAATTCTCCTCGGGTACTTCCATTGCAACAATAAATATTAGTGGAAAGACCGAAGATGAGGTTCATAAGTTATTAGAAACTGAAGCCTCAGAGTGGGGGGACACTTCAGTAATCTCGTTGCAAATGAATGATATAACGGTTCCCATTCAAACTAGCTTATTTCAATTCAATTTCAAAGAGACACTCGAGAATGTAATTGACAGTCAGGAAAATAGGATGGTTGTATCATTTGACCAAAATACATTATTGAATGAGATTAGTTCAATGGATTCTACTGTTATTTACGAAGAAATTAATACGGATCAACTTGTTAGTGACATTATTACTATCGCTTCTTTATTAAAGACAGGAGATAATGTATTAACGATTGAAGATTATTTAGGTGCAACTACTCAGAATAAACAAGATATTTTAGGGAATTCAATTATTACTCCTAAAAATACTCCTGCCGATCTGGTGTCCGCAATTAATAAACTCAAAACGATTGAAGTAGAGGGACAAACGACATTTTCTTTTTTAGAATATCTTGAAAGTCAGGGGTTACAAACGACTATCTCATCGCCATCTAAGAATATTATTGCTTCTGGTATATATCAAGCAATTCTACCGACTAACTTTGTTATTATTGAAAAAAATACAAGTAGAGAGTTGCCCGAGAACATTCCTATGGGATTTGAAGCAAAAATTGATGTGAAGAAGAATATTGATTTTGTGTTTAATAATCCAAATAAAGAAAAGTATTCGCTTCATTTGAAATGGGAATCGAATGGGCTGCATGTTACTGTTAGTGGGAATACGTTTACTAGTAGTTATAAAATTAAAATGGATGAAATGCAGTACTTCTCTCCTAAAACCATTAAACAATTTAGCCCATTATTAAAAACAGGCGAAAAGAAGGTTGAAGTAGCAGGAGAAAAAGGTGTTTTAATTAAAGTTTTTCGTGAAGAGTATAAAAATAACAAATTGGTTCAAAAAGGGCTCATTTCAGAGGACTTTTATCCACCGAAACATCAAATAGAAATTCATTCCCTTGCCCAAAAAGCTACAAGCGGAGACCCTCAAACTCCAAATCAGGAGAGTGAACAAAGTGACGAAGAAAATCAGGGAGAAAATTCAAATCCTGATCCTGCTTCTGATTCTGATTCTACACCTGATGATGATAGTAATACGGACAAATCGGATGATAAAAAAGAAAGTGACCTTTTTGGGTCGCCAAATGAAACTCCTAAATAAATTTTCTTTAAAGGGGTGCTTAATATGAAACAACCCCGGAAACGGCTAGGGGATTTACTTGTTGAAGCTGATCTTATAAGTGAAGATCAGCTTCAATCTGCATTAGCAGACAAAAGCCCTTCTCAAAAACTAGGGGAAACCTTAATACAAAAGGGGTACATAACGGAGTTACAGTTAATTGAAGTTCTCGAGTTTCAATTAGGGATCCCACATATTAGCCTTTTTAATTATCCATTTGATACCAAGCTATTTACACTCATATCAAAGGATATGGCAAGGCGGAAACTAATTATCCCTCTCAAAAAAGAAGGAAATAAGCTTTATGTGGCAATGGCAGATCCGATGGATTTCATTGTCATTGATGACCTTCGTTTATTGACAGGCTTTCAAATTGAAGCAGTGATTGCGACAAAAGATGAAATTATTCGAGCCATTAATAAACATTACACGGCTGATGAAGGACTTGAAGACTTATTTAATGAACTCACTCCTAATGATAAGGGCCGTGCAGATGAAGAGTCCGATTTTGATTCGCCGATTATTCGATTAGTGAATCAAATATTAACCAATGCGGTAAGTCAAAAAGCGAGTGATATTCATATTGACCCACAAGAGACCAATGTTGTGGTTCGTTATCGGGTGGATGGATTATTAAGGATTGAACGGGTGCTTCCTCGACATATGCAAAATGTGCTAACAGCTAGAATCAAAATTATGTCAAAATTAGATATTACCGAACACCGTATCCCACAAGATGGCAGGATTAAAATGAATCTTGATTTTCATCCAGTTGATCTTCGTGTATCAACACTCCCGACGGTGTACGGTGAGAAAATCGTTATGCGGCTTTTAGATATGGGTTCAACATTAAATGATTTAAATAAACTTGGTTTTAATTCGCTAAATTTGAAGCGGTTTAGTGAGTTAATCGAGAAGCCTACAGGGATCGTATTAATTACAGGCCCAACTGGTTCAGGAAAGTCTTCTACCTTATACGCAGCCCTAAATAAATTAAATAGTGAGCAAGTAAATATCATTACGATTGAAGATCCCGTCGAGTATCAATTAGAAGGTATTAATCAAATACAAGTGAACCAAAATGTAGGCATGACGTTTGCTGCGGGACTTCGTTCCATTCTCCGTCAAGATCCAAATATTATCATGGTTGGGGAAATTCGTGATAAAGAAACAGCCGAGACGGCGATTCGTGCCTCATTGACCGGGCACTTAGTGTTAAGTACCTTACACACCAATGATTCATTAAGCACAGTAAATCGATTGATTGATATGGGAGTAGAACCTTTCTTAGTTGCCTCCTCAGTGAGTGGCATAGTCGCACAGCGATTGGTCCGAAAGGTTTGTCGTGACTGTACAGTAACAGAGGAACCATCCAAGCGTGAAATTGATATTTTTGCTAAACGCGGTATGAAGATTGAGAAAATATCGCGTGGGAAAGGTTGCCCATCCTGTAATTTGACAGGCTACAAGGGGAGAATTGCCCTTCATGAAGTCCTGGTATTAAACGATGATATGCGTCGTGTGATTATGAATGAAGACTCTTTTCACAAGTTAAAGGAAAATGCCGTAAAAAATAAAACAATTTTCTTATTAGACGATGGTCTACTAAAAGTAAAACAAGGATTAACAACAACAGAAGAAGTGCTTCGAGTAGCCATGGAGTAGGGGTATGATGATGAAAGAGAAAATCGATAGCATACTGCGAGCGTCAGTCGAAGTCAAAGCATCAGATATTCACTTAACTGTTGGTGTTCCCCCAGTGATGAGAATTAATGGTGAATTAAAAAGGTATGGTCAAGAAGTTTTAAAGCCTGCTGATACGGAAGAAATGGCTAAAGCAATCATTCCTGAGAACATGTGGGATATATTTCTGGAAAAGGGCGAGCTTGATTTTTCCTATGGTGTGGCAGGTAGCTCACGATTTCGGGTCAACACTTATCATCAACGAAGAAGTGTGGCAATGGCATTAAGGGTAATTTCTTCAAAGATACCGTCGATAGAAGAACTAGATTTACCGGCGATCATCCCCGAACTAGTACACAAGCCACAGGGACTTATCCTGGTTACTGGACCAACAGGAAGTGGGAAATCAACCACGCTTGCCTCGATGATTGATTATATGAATCGAAGGATGCGCAAACATGTCATTACATTAGAGGATCCGATTGAATATCTTCACCGCCATGGAAATTGTATTATTGATCAGCGCGAAGTGGGCTTTGATACCTTGAATTACGCCAATGGTTTGAGGGCTGCCCTACGTCAGGATCCAGATGTTATCCTGGTCGGGGAGATGCGGGACTTAGAAACAATATCAACGGCGATTACCGCTGCAGAAACAGGTCACCTTGTTTTAGGAACTCTTCATACATCAAGTGCGCCTACAACGATTAACAGGATTATTGACGTGTTTCCATCTGCACAACAGGCACAAATACGTATTCAGCTTGCCTCTGTATTAGTTGGAATTATTTCACAAAGATTATTCCCAACACCGGACAAGCAAGGGCGGAAGGCTGCTACGGAAATTTTGGTTAATAATCCTGCCATCGCAAATTTAATTAGAAATGAAAAAATACATCAAATTCAAAGTTCAATGCAGACTTCACGTTCACAGGGAATGCAAACACTTGAGATGAATATCAAAGAATTACTCGATCGTGGCCTGATTCAAAGAGATTCAGCAACGAAATATTTGCAGGAGAAGATGATGAATAATGGCTAGATATAATTATTCTGGACGTGACAGGCGTGGAAAAAGACAGGGTACCGTTTATGCTGCCTCGAAACGTGAAGCAATGACAAAGCTGAAGGAAGATAATATTCGTGTGATTGAGTTAACGGAAGTTCCTGAAACACTGTTAACGAAGGATATTTCCATTGGCAACCCGGTCAAACTACAGCATTTTGTCATCTTCTTACGACAATTTGCAACTCTCTTAAAGGCAGGGGTTACGGTTGTTGAGTCCACTTCTGTCCTTGCTTATCAGACGGAAAGTAAAGCCTTAAAGAAAGCGCTGTTTGATGTGGAGCAAGAATTGCGTGAGGGGAACCCGCTCTCTGAGGCAGTTTCCAGGCACAAGAAAATTTTCACACCAATGTTTGTCAACTTGGTACGTGCCGGTGAGGTGAGTGGGGATTTGGATGGTGCTTTTGAACGCCTAGCTGAGCATTTTGAAAAGCAACATTATACAAGACAGAAAATTGTCGGCGCTCTAACCTACCCGCTAGTTATCGGTATTGTTGCGGTTGCGGTAGTGATCTTCTTGTTGGTTGGTATTGTTCCGACATTTGTTACGATGTTTGCTGATATGGGTGCCGAGCTCCCTGCGATTACAAAGTTTGTTCTATCAGCAAGTGAATTTATTCAATCTTTTTGGTGGTTATTAGCACTCATTGCGATAGCTATTACAATTTCAATCATTTTTATTAAAAGAAATAAAGAAACAAGATATTACTTAGATTACGTTCTATTAAGAATGCCGGTAATAGGTAAGATGCTGCAAAAGGCTGTGCTCGCACGCATGACAAGAACATTAAGCTCTTTATTTGCTAGTTCCGTACCGATTCTTCAAGCAATGACGATTGTTGAAAAAGTCGTTGAAAATGAAGTGATTGGTAAAGTAATTAGGGAATCACGTAATTCGCTTGAAAAAGGTCGCTCGATGACGGAGCCAATGAAAATGCATTGGGCCTTTCCACCTCTAGTAACACAAATGATAGCTATTGGTGAAAGTACGGGTGCATTGGATTCTATGCTTTCCAAGATAGCTGAGTTCTATGAGAAGGAAGTGGAAACAGCAACCGACCAACTTAAATCATTAATAGAACCGGTCATGATTGTTGTATTAGCGACGCTTGTAGGCGTGATTGTTATGTCAATAATGGTACCGATGTTTGCGATGTTTGATCAAATTTAAGATATAATAGCAGGAATATTACAAAAAAACAAAAAAATCGAGGATAAGTGACAAAATACAATAAATTCCTCTTTTCAACAATCAGTATTGTAATGTATACTACAAGAGACCTAGTTGATAGGTTAATAGAACTATATATAAGGAGAGATAATTAATGGAACAACTATTAAAGAATAAATTAAAAGAACAAAAAGGTTTTACATTGATTGAATTACTAGCGGTAATTGTAATTTTAGGGATTATTGCTGCAATTGCGATACCTGCGATTGGGAATGTGATAGATAATTCAAAAGTAAACGCACATGTTTCTAATGCAGACATGTTAGCGAATTCTGCTAGGATGGCAATAACTAATGATGATGCTGCACGCCCTGCAAAAAATGCTTCTAAAATATTATCATTAAATTATTTAACAACAAAAGGTTACCTAGAATCTATTAAAGACCCTGATGGAGGTTCATATGTAGCAGGTTCTAGTACTACACCTACAGATACTGCTACTGCAAATACGACATATGTCAGAGTAACTGATACGGATGGTAAACTATCATATGAAGTTGCTATATTTGGTACAAAGAGACAAATTCCATTAACTCAACTATCTTCAATTAATAAAGAAACTGTTGAAGCTATACCAACATCAAAATAGTTTATGAATATTCTATTAGGCCTTTTAGTCTTTCTTTACGGAATCACGTTTGGATCTTTCTTCAACGTTGTCGGTCTAAGAATTCCACTAAATCAATCAATCGTTACCCCACGTTCGGCTTGCCCAACGTGTGGTCATCAGTTGAAAGCACATGAACTAATACCAGTATTATCTTATATCCTTCAAAAAGGGAAATGCCGCGGCTGTCAGTCGCGGATTTCTCCTATTTATCCGTTTATGGAATTGTTAACAGGAATATTATTTGTCACAGCACCTTTATTTATTGGCTGGACTGGTGAGCTATTGGTAGCATTGACATTAATTTCAATGTTTATAATCATCATTGTTTCAGATATTAACTATATGCTTATCCCTGATAAAATTTTGTTATGGTTTGCAGGGTTTTTTTTATTGGAGCGAATTATTCTACCGCTCAGCCCATGGTGGGACAGCCTTCTTGGTGCTGTCACCGGCTTTGTGCTTCTTCTAGTCATTGCACTAGTAAGTAAAGGTGGAATGGGCTTTGGAGATGTGAAGCTCTATGCCGTACTAGGCTTTGTACTAGGCTTTAAACTCGTATTATTATCATTCTTTTTATCGACACTGTTCGGTGCAGTCATTGGTGGACTTGCCTTACTTTTTAGAATTGTAAACCGGCGCCAACCTATTCCATTTGGACCCTTTATTGCTGCTGGAACATTAACTGCCTATTATTGGGGATCGGACCTTATCGATTTATACGTAAATTTTTTATATCATGGATTTTAATTAAGGGGTAATATATATGGCATTTTCCCTCTTTTCATCAAAAAACCGCATAGTCAACTTAGTGCTAAATGACCACAGCATTCGCTATCTAGAATTAAAACATTCGAATCCCCCAACAGCACAAAAGTGTAGTGAACGCTTCCTACCCCCAGGAATCATTAGTAATGGAAAGATTACTGATCTTGATTCACTAACCAGCATTCTAGAAGAATGTATTGACGAGTGGAAGATTCAGCGGCGTCAGGTTCGCTTTCTTGTACCTGACCCACTTGTTATTATTCGGAAAGTCACAGTTCCTGCAGATATTAAGGATGATGAAATGAAAGGGTTTCTCTATTTGGAATTGGGTTCAAGTATCCATTTACCATTTGAAGAACCTGTTTTTGATTATTATCCACTTGCAACCAATGAAAAGTCTAAGGATCTTCTTTTATTCGCTGCGCCTGAGCAGTATGTAATGGAATATGCTGAATTATTATCGAGCGTGAAGCTAACTCCAGTGGCTGCGGATATTTCACCACTTTCTTTATATCGTCTTTTCTTTAAGATAGACCAAGCAAGTGCGGACGAGGCACTGTTTACTGTTCAGTTTGATTTAACTGGAGCAAATTTGTGTATTATGGAAGACGGTGTTCCGCTTGTCATGCGACATTTTCCCATCCTTTTCGAGATGGAAAAATGGGAAATTAAATATGATGTTCAGGAATCGATGGAATATAAATATATTGGTGATTCCAATGAATTGGTCTATCAGCTGGAAGATATATTTAAGGAAATTAGTATGCTATTGGATTTCTACAAGTATTCACTTGGTAGTAAGAAAAAGGAAATTACAAAATTCCTTATAGACGGTGATCATCCGAAATTAAATGCAATTTATCTTGAAATGCAAGAAAGATTCGATGTACCAGTTGAAGTAATGTCCGTTTTGATGAAAAAAATTGATAAAACAGGAAGCGTACCGACAAATCATTTGCTAACCTTAGGTCTCGCTTTAAAAGAGGTGCAATAATGTTAGTAGAAATAAACCTCCTTCCCCAAAAAGAACAAAGAACCAAAGGGTTTCTTGTTACTGTTTCGGGATTAATAGCAGTCCTACTCTTAATAAGTGGTTTTTATCTATGGCAAATAAATTCAACGAAGAAGGTTATCGAAGCAACAGATAGCCAAATTTCATCTATTAAAAAAGTTGCTGAAAAAGAAACCGCTATTCTGAACACAACACCCGAGTCAACTCAATCAGTAAATCTTTTATTGAATGCGGTTGATTGGGCAAATAATTATCCAATTCAAACGGTTCCAGTTATGCAACATTTAACTTCATTGCTACCTGAGCGTGGATTTATACAATCGTTTGGATATACGGAAACTGGACTGGTAACACTTATGGTTCAATTTGATAGTTCGAGGGAATCTGCTTACTTTCTAGATAGTCTAAATGAATCAAAATGGATTGAGGAAGCGAACCTAAGTTCATTAACTACAACTGAACAAAATGATCCAAGTACTCAAAACCAATCCAATGAAGTGAAAGCAGATCAAAATGTTGAAAATAATATTTATCTCCCAAGATACATTGGTCAGTATGAGATTCAATTTAATAAAGTAGCCATTCAAAAGCTAATTAATGAAGGTTTTAGTAGTGAGGAAGGAGCGGAAAATTCATGAAGCTTCGTTTCTCCAAAAAGGAAAAAATGATCGTATCGGCTGTACTTCTTTTGTTAGTCGTGGTAGTAGCATATGCCCAATTCGGTTTACTCTATCCACTAAAGTCTGAGTTGAAGTTAAAAGAACAGCAACTTGCAACAGAACAAAAACTATTGGATATAATGATTGAAAAGAAATCGAATAATCCTGAAAAGGTAACAACAAAAGAAACAAGCGATATTCAAATGAAAATACCTGTTAAACCGAGGCAAGAACAATTTATTTTAGATATTGAAAAGGCAGAAACCATTTCTAATAGCCAAATCCTTTCAATGAGTTTTATTAAAGACGCAGAGGCTATTGTTGAAACGGTTGCTGAAAATCCACCCCCAGCAGAGTCTGATAGTGCGAACCAAGATACGACTGAACCAAATGTTGAAAGCCCTTCAATTACTGGTTTAAAAAAGCTTTCTGCCAGTTTGAGTGTTAAATCACCGAGTTATGAGGAACTAGAAAAGTTTATCGAGACACTTGAATCATTAAAAAGAATTGTTGTGGTTGAAGCAATTAATTATACTGGTGGAGAGGAAATAACCAGCCTCGACCAAGAAATATCTGAGATTTCGTATACACTGACAATCTCAGCATATTATTTACCAGAATTGGAAGATTTAATCGCAGAACTTCCAAAAATTGATGCCCCAGCTCCTGCAAACAAGGATAATCCTTTAAGTACGTTTGCTGATACAACGAAAACTAATTAACATCACCTGCGAAGGTGCAAAAATTTTGACGAAAGCATTCGATAACAAGACGACAAAAGTCTTGTTATTTTTTTTTGCCTTTATGTTAGGATGGAACAAATTAGTAGTTTCTAGCGAAAGGAGTACGACTTGTGGACAAGCCTAAAGCTGGCAATACCATCAAAATAAAGCTTAATGGGGAAAGTAAATCCTTTAAGGAAGAACCTATTAAGGAAAATGATCAGTTTAGCGATGATTTTACAACAATAAAAATTGATCCAAAGTTGATAGATCAAGATGTTTTTATAGAAACAGCTGCTGCCAAGGAAACAATAGACGAAAGCTTTGATTGGATTATTCCCGAATCCTCTGATAACGAAATCGAAGAATTCAAGATTGTTAGCCATCATAAGCCAAGTAAAAACAAAAAGAAAGTGACTACCTTCTCAACTAATTCTAAGAAGAGAAATGGCGGTGTTATAAGGTCAATTATTGTAACAATCGTTTTTGCGATTCTGATTGGATCCAGTTTCGGTGTGATTTTGCTTAAGTTTTTTGTAACGGATAATAATAGACCAGCAATCACACAACCAGTTGTCGGAAACAAGGGTGGCACGAAAGATACAAACAAAACTCCATCCTCTTCAACATCTGCAGTAATCGGTGCGCAGGCTGCTTTTGTTGTTCAAGGTGGAGTCTTTTCCTCTGAATCAGCAGCAAAGGAAGGCGTGGAACAGGTTAAGAGCACAGGTAACCCGGCACAAACTTTAGCCATTGATGGCAAGGATTATGTATTTTTAGGTGTAGCAGATTCATTGGAATCAGCGAAGCAACTAGGAGCAGTTTATAAAGCGAACGGAGTAACGGAGGTTTTTGCAAAGCAAATAGAGATTGGTGAAAAGAAAATTTCTGAAATAAACGATAGTGAAAAAAGTTTTTTGGAGTCTTCCGTGGCTGTTTTTCAACAGCTTTCAGAGGTTACCACAGGTTCGATTACCACAAATAGTATTACAGATGAAACGGTTAAGACAGTTTCTGGGTTGGGTGAACAAATTAGTAAGAATTCTACTAAACTCAGCAATGAAAAAGTGAAAACTCTTAATCAGGACTTAACGAAGGCTGTTGAAAAGGTTAAAGCTTTTCAACAATCGAAAGAAACAAAGAACCTAATTGAAGCACAGCAGCACCTATTAAATTTCCTAACCGGTTACTATTCCTTATAAACGACAAAACTCGATATTTTCTGGGAAATGAAGCATAAGACCTAGCCTGTTCTAACTTGGACAGGCTTTTATAGTTGTACTTTGATTAGAAAGAATACTTTGAAATCGGATACATGCATAATTTGACAATTTTCTTCGAACTTTAAGCATATAAAAATTGTTTGCTACTATAAATTCTGATAGGATTAACTTGTATCTCCCTAATTGATGTAAAGGTAAGGTGGTTGAATGCAGAACCTCATATTAGCCTCTTCTTCTCCACGGCGAAAAGAACTTCTAGAAAACCTCCAACTAACATTCACGATTTCAAGCAGTGAAGTAGACGAAAGCTTTGACCCGTCACTTTCTCCAGAAGATATCGTCATGGAGTTAGCTGAACGCAAAGCACAGGCTGTTTTTAGTGAAAATCCTGAAAGTTTTGTGCTGGGTTCTGACACTCTTGTGGTGGCGGATCATCAAATCTTAGGAAAGCCAGCGAATGAGGAAGAAGCTGTTAGTATGTTAAAAATGCTCTCAGGAAAGCAGCACGATGTATACACAGGGGTATCGATTTTATCAGCTAAAGGCTCCAGCCGTTTTTATGAAAAAACGGAAGTATGGTTTTGGGAGTTAACGGACGAGGAAATAAACTTCTATGTGCAAAGTGGTGAACCGCTTGATAAAGCCGGTTCATATGGTATTCAACAGCTAGGAAGTATGCTTGTCAAAAAAATCAATGGAGACTATTTTGCGGTGGTTGGTTTGCCGGTAGCGAAGACTTATCGAGAATTAAAAAGGTTAGGCTACCCTTTGCCGTAGAACAAACAAAGTTCTTTAACTCCCATAAGAAAGGGAGGAAAAAGAGTGTCCACAAATTCATTAATGATCCGTGATTTTCCACAAGACGAAAGACCGCGTGAACGCTTCATATCAAGTGGTCCAGAAAGTCTATCTAACCATGAATTGATTGCGATCCTGCTCCGAACAGGTACAAAGGATGAATCGGTTCTTCAATTATCCAATCGCTTGTTAACAAGCTTTGAAGGCTTACGACTATTAAAAACAGCCACGCTAGAAGAAATTACTAGCATTAAGGGCATCGGTCAGGCAAAGGCCATCCAAATTCTTGCCGCAGTTGAGATTGGCAGAAGGATAGCCAACTTAAACAATAATGACCGTTACGTCATTCGCTCACCAGAAGATGGAGCCAACTTTGTGATGAACGACATGCGCTTTCTTTCACAAGAGCATTTTGTTTGTCTCTATTTGAACACAAAGAATCAAGTGCTCCACAAAAAGACGATATTTATCGGCAGTTTAAATGCTAGCATCGTACATCCACGTGAGGTTTTCCGCGAAGCGTTAAAACGCTCAGCAGCTTCAATAATAGCCATCCATAATCACCCCTCCGGAGACCCCGCACCAAGCCGCGAGGATATCGAGGTCACGAAGAGACTTGTCGAATGTGGAAAAATGATTGGCATTGATGTCCTAGATCATTTAATAATCGGCGAAAATAAATTTGTTAGCCTCAAAGAAAAAGGGTATTTATGATACTATGATTTTACGAAACGTTACGCTATAATAATGGTTATGACTTTTTATGACTACTTTCGAATCTACAATATAAATTTAATAAAAAAAAGACATGATAAAGAGGTAAATAAACCTTACCTAATGGAATGATTGCATTTCGTATCAGAAAGGGAGATACACTATGTTTGGAATTGGTACTAGAGATCTTGGAATTGATTTGGGGACTGCAAATACCCTTGTTTACGCAAAAGGAAAAGGAATTGTGTTACGTGAGCCGTCAGTTGTCGCTATGCAGACTGATACAAAACAAATTGTTGCGGTTGGTAACGATGCGAAAAATATGATTGGACGTACGCCAGGAAACGTTGTGGCGATGCGCCCAATGAAGGATGGAGTTATTGCTGATTTTGAAACCACAGCGATAATGATGAAACATCATATCCGTCAAGCACTAAAAAGCAACAGTATTTTTTCTGGTAAGCCGTATGTAATGGTCTGTGTACCATCAGGGATTACTGCGGTTGAAGAGAGGGCGGTCATTGACGCAACTCGTCAGGCTGGAGCAAAAGATGCCTACACGATTGAAGAGCCGTTCGCTGCAGCGATTGGTGCGAATTTGCCCGTCTGGGAGCCAACCGGGAGTATGGTTGTAGATATTGGCGGTGGTACGACAGAGGTAGCGATTATTTCATTAGGCGGTATTGTGACAAGTCAATCAATCCGTGTGGCTGGAGATGAAATGGACGAAGCTATTATATCTTTTATCCGTAAACACTATAATTTAATGATTGGTGAACGTACATCTGAAACGATCAAAATGGAGATCGGTTCAGCAGGCGACTCTGAAGGAATCGAAAACATGGAGATTCGTGGTCGTGACCTTTTAACAGGACTACCAAAAACAATCGAAATTACTGCAAAAGAAATTGGCTCGGCATTAAAGGATACGGTATATGCGATTGTCGAAGCAGTAAAAAATACATTAGAAAAAACACCTCCTGAATTGGCTGCCGACATCATGGATCGTGGTATTGTCTTAACAGGTGGAGGTGCCTTGCTTAGAAATTTGGACAAGGTTATTAGTGAAGAAACAAATATGCCCGTGCTTATTGCCGAAAATCCGCTCGACTGCGTAGCCATCGGAACAGGCAAAGCCCTAGACCATATTCAACTATTCAAAAACAAAGCCAAAGATTCACGCTAAAAGCTAAGCAGATTATTGATTAATTTTAGACATAAAAAATAGAGGTGTATAATCATGCCACAGTTCTTTCTGAATAAACGTCTGATCATTTTGCTTGTCAGCATTATTATTCTCGTGGCATTGATTGGGTTTTCGTTAAGGGAGAGAAGTAAACTCACCTGGCCGGAGCAATTCGTCAAGGATTCCGCCGGCTGGGTTCAATCCCTGGTTTCAAAGCCTGCCCATTTTGTGGCAGGGTTCTTTGAAAATCTCCAGGACTTGCAAAATACATATGAAGAGAATAAAGAACTAAAATCACGTATGGAACAACTTGTTAGCCTAGAAGCACAGGTCCAAGAGCTAGAAAAGGACAATAACGAGTTACGTGATATTCTCGGTGAAAAAGATACCCTGAGAGATTATGAACCTTTACAAGCAACCGTAATTGGGAGAAACCCTGATCGTTGGCATGAAATGATTATTATCGACAAAGGAAAAATAAATGGTATAAAGAAAAACATGGCGGTGGTTACTGCTCATGGCCTCATCGGCAAAGTGAAAACCGTCAACCAATTTAGCTCTACTGTGCAATTATTGAGTGCAATGGATCCAAAGAATCGTATCTCAGCCATCGTCCAAGGCAAAACAAATGTTTTTGGTTTAGTTGAAGGATGGGATAAAGAGAAAAAAGCATTATTGGTCAAAACGATACCAGCAGGTGTAGAAATTAAAAAGGGTCAAAATGTAATTACCTCCGGATTAGGCGGAGTCTTTCCTCAGGGCTTACAAATTGGCAAAGTCATCGAGGTTAAGCCAGACCAATTTGGCTTAAACCAAACGGCATTAGTAAAGCCTGGTGCTAATTTTTACGACTTGGAAAATATTATTGTGATTAAACGAACGATGCTACAGCCTAATGGCGATGAAATGGTCGAAGGGGAGGAGGAGGATCTGTGAAGAAGTTCCTGCTTCCTCTTTTGTTTCTATTTCTTTTCCTGTTAGAGAGCCTATTTGTTCAGTATATTCCACCTGTTATGTTTGGACAGAGCTACATATTGGTTCCCCATTTTCTTTTTGTGGGCATCCTATTCTTAACGATCTATGCGGGTAGGAAATACGGCATCATCTACGGTGCGATTTTTGGTCTAGTGTTTGATATCGTTTGGATAGAAATTATTGGAATCTATTTCTTTCTATTTCCTTTTGTGGCCTACCTTGTTTCGAAAATTATGCATGTGCTGCAGAACCATATCATCATTGCTTTTTTGGTTTCAATCGTTGGTATTGCATTGCTCGAGTTAGGTGTGTATGAAATGGACTTTTTAATTCATGTGACGAATTTGGAATTTATGAGCTTTATTCGCATGCGTTTATACCCGTCACTCATTCTTAACGCTGTGTTTATTCTTATTGCTGCCTACCCATTAAAACGTCATTTTGAAAAGTTTTTAGTGTCACTACGAGATGATTGAATTTTAGGATTTCTTTTAAAAAAGAGGAGAATAGACAAAGTGTGTCGAATTCAATTTAAAAAGTGTAGTTTTGGGCTTTTTTTAGTTGAAAAAAAGGTCTATTCTTAATGGATAGTATGCTTTCTTATTATTTGAGGTGAGTTTTCTCCATGAAAAAACGACAAAATGTTACGATTAAAGGAACGAAGGCTGGAATCGTTCTTCATCTTGATGACAGCTGTTCCTATCAGGAACTAAAGAAAGAACTTGATGAAAAACTATCAGCAAACCAAAGAACGCAAGCTGAGCGTCAATTAACAACGGTAAAAGTTGAAATTGGCAATCGATATATAAATGATGAACAGCGAGAAGAACTCAAGGACCTCATTAGGCAAAAAAAGAATCTAGCTGTTGATGATATCGTCTCAAATGTTGTCACGAGGGAAGAGGCAGAGCGTCTCAAGTCTGAAAATGAAGTCGTTACCATCACCCGAATTGTCCGCTCTGGACAAGTTTTAGAGGTACCGGGTGATTTACTTCTTATTGGTGATGTGAACCCTGGTGGTACCGTTATAGCTGGTGGAAATATATACGTCCTTGGTTCATTAAAGGGAATTGCTCATGCGGGTGCTTATGGGAATGATCAGGCGGTAATTGCTGCTTCAAGTATGAAACCATCACAGCTGAGGATAAGCGAGTATCTTAATCGCTCCCCGGATATGATCCAAGACAATGAAAAACGTGAAATGGAATGTGCTTACATAGACGAAAACCATCAAATCATCGTAGATAGATTACAAGTTTTAATACAATTAAGGCCTAATTTAACGAGATTAGAAGGGGGACATTAATGTGGGAGAAGCAATAGTAATAACATCCGGGAAGGGTGGCGTAGGCAAAACAACGACTTCTGCTAATATAGGTACAGCGTTGGCCCTTCAAGGAAAAAAAGTTTGCTTAGTAGATACAGATATTGGACTTCGTAATTTGGATGTTGTAATGGGGCTTGAGAATCGAATCATTTATGATCTTGTCGATGTGGTTGAAGGAAGATGTAAAATCCATCAAGCATTGGTAAAGGATAAGCGTTTCGAGGACTTATTGTATTTGCTTCCAGCAGCGCAAACGGTAGATAAAACTGCCATAAAGCCAGAGCAAATGTTAAAATTAATGACAGAATTAAAGCAAGACTATGATTATATTATTATTGATTGCCCAGCAGGTATTGAACAGGGCTTTCAAAATGCAATAGCAGGTGCCGACCGCGCGATTGTCGTGACCACTCCGGAAGTTTCGGCTGTACGCGATGCTGACCGTATTATTGGTTTGCTTGAAAAAGCCCCCAATGTGGAGCCACCGAAATTGGTTATTAACCGAATTCGCAATCATATGATGAAAAGTGGAGATATGTTGGATGTGGATGAAATCACTACCCATTTGTCTATCGAGCTTATCGGAATTGTTGCCGATG
>Ga0181467_100352_pt1 | contig 23031 bp, 17 predicted proteins | sample InSIn5gowninarea_2_FD_119079 | JGI IMG/M metagenome (GOLD analysis project Ga0181467, IMG submission 119079) | Clean room microbial communities from NASA Spacecraft Assembly Facility at Jet Propulsion Laboratory, Pasadena, California, USA -... ... | reverse complement strand
CTTTCTTTATTACTTTTTTCAAAAAAATAATCTTATGTTTAGGATATATGAAAGTTAATTATTTTGGGTATATAATTAGAAATAAAAAATTATCTAAAGCCCAGCTTTAGGCTTATACTAAACTTTAGTTGTATATAATAAAAAGATTTTTTTTTTTTACCATTTATATCTGAACAAAACACAAATTATTACAAACTGTACATTATGCTTTTTGGTTTGTGTTTTATTTCCCATTAGTTATTATTAAATATTATTAGCAGAATGACTTATAAGAGAAAGTAAATCGCACAAGTTTAATATTTCATTAGGTATTAAAATGAACAGTATAACAGCTAGGTTTAAGATACCTAATGTAATAGAGAAAATATTTGATAAAGATATGTCCACGTAAATATAAGATTTTTTATACTCCGGGTTTTCAAAATAGATTGTTTTTATAACACTTAAGTAATAAACCGCTCCAATAACACTAGTTAATACTGCAACTAAAACTAATAATATTTTTCCATTATCTAATGCACTAGTTAAAACCATCAATTTACCAAAAAAACCCACTAAAGGTGGTAACCCTATAAATGAAAACATAGTTATAACTAAACACAAAGATAAACAAGGGTTAACAGCGAAGTAACCTTTTAATTGATTTATTAATTGTATGGGACTATTATTTTTTTCGGATAAGTTGTTAAATTCTGCTGTATTTGTGTAATATAAATACAAATTGAAACCCATGGCTATTATTATCATAAACACATTTAAATTTGTAAGTATATATTGTATAATATAAAATAAAAAAGCCTGATATGAGTCTAAAGTATGTACAATTAAAGCCAGTAGAATAAAACCTATATGACTTATAGTACTATAAGCCAATAATCTTTTTATTCTGGCTTGACTTAAACCTAACACAGTACCTATAACTAATGAAAAAAAACAACTCAAAGATAAACTTGTTGTTCAAGAATAAAATTGTGTAGTTGAATATAATAAAGAGCTAGTATAATGTACTAGTTCTAATAATAATATCAATATAGCAATTTTACCTAAAATTGCTATAAAAGTTGTAACTATCGTAGGTACTCCATCATAGACGTCCGGAGATCATCAATGGAAAGGGGCGGCGGCTATTTTGAACAATAAACCTACAGAGATTAAAAATAAACTATAAAAAAAATAAGTGTGATTATATCAAGCGGAATAATAAGCATATTTTTCAGAATCAGAGATTATAGAATACATTCCATCTAAGTTAGTTAAACCAGAATTTGCATAAATTAAACCTATACCTAATAAAATAAAACAAGAAGAAAGCCCTCCTAATAAAAAATAAGTTAAGGCAGACCCTGTGGAGGATTCAGAATTTCTATGTAAAGAAGATATTATATATAAACTAAAACTTTGTAGTTCTAGACATAAATAAATAGAACCGAGATCTCCACTACACATTAATAAAGTAGCTCCACTTATAGTAAATAAAATAATTAAAGCATACTCTATTATTGTAAATTGTTCTGACATTTTATTTATTATACTTACATATTGTTTTACGCTTTTTAAAAGTGTATCTAATAGAGACACAGATTCTCCTATATATCTCTTTCTAGGATAAAATCCTGTCATTAGCAAAATTAATACACTTATTATAAAAATAAATATATGGAAGCTTTGAGTTATAGCTGTTATATTAAATAATCCTCCATATAATCCTACACCTTTCTCTAAACAGGTAATATGAAAATTAATGCAACAAGAAAATAAACTGTAGAATAACATAACTAGACCTATACGACTATATAAAATAGATGTATCTGGTCTAAAGGTCAACCCGTTTGAAAAAAGTAATAAAAAAAGAAAAATTAATAGCATTGCGTTATTCAAAAAAAAAAAGTCAATTGAAAATAATAAAAAAAAAAACATTACATTTATAAAAATGAATAGAGAAAATTAAAAAAGTAATAAAAAGAAAAATTTTAACACCTATTACACCTTATTATTAAGGTTACCTTTTTTCAAAAAATAATTTTATGTTTAGGATAAATAAAAATTGATTATTTTGGAAATATAATTAGAAATAAAAAATTATCTAAAGCCCAGCTTTAGGCTTATACTAAGCTTTATTTGTATATAATAAAGAGATTTTTTTTTTTATTCTTATCAGATAAATACTTATACAATTTTTATTTCATAGTTCAACTGCTTAAGTTTCAAATTACGTGCTAGGACCATTTATAACTAAATGTAAAACATAATATTGTTATATAATTATTCTAATACTTATATCGGTGGTGCAGCGTTTCCTTGAAAAAAATAATCCTAAAGCCTATGCGGCATCATTACTATATGAAAAAGTATGTTTCAAATAAAAAAAAATGCATTAAATTTCTGGTTATTACCCTTAATAATACACAAATATATATAGAAAAAGTTATACTACATATACAAAGTGTAATAAAAAGTTACATGAGTTGGGTTTTTTAAACAATAGTTTTTTCGTGAAATATTTATATCTTATGTTAATAAATATAGAGCCCTTTACGTATATAATTGGGTATGTTTATATATAGTTTACTTTAATGTAAATTTAATAAATTTTTACTAAAATAAAGAAAATAAGCAATAAACTAGTTTATTACAAAATATCTTTTTAATAAAAAGGCGACTATTCGAGAAACGACTTGAACGTTTACGGTATCTATCAATAAATCTTAAGATTATCTTTTATACCTTTACCAGCACTCGAATTAAAACCACGATAACTGAGCTAAAGAATGGATAGCTGCTTAAGCTAATGTGGAACTCTGCTTTTCCCGCAAAGTGTATAAAGCTTGGGTTTTTACATTTGCTTAAGCAAATGTGGGACTCTGGTCATATAGTTTAATGTAATTCAAGGCCATCTTTTATATACGATGAAGATAACACAACAAACACTTGCGCTTGGATAAAAGCTATTCCAATTTCCAGACCCGAAAAAGCGATTATAAATAATAACGGTATTAAACCCAAAAAAAAGTAAATAAAGCCTTTACTTATAATATTATATGTGAATCCGGATAAAATGTTTAACAACATGTGACCACTTAAAATATTTGCTGCTAATCTTAAACCAAGTGACACATTTCTAGATAAGTAAGAGATAAACTCTATTAAAACTAATAATGGTAATAAACCTAAAGGACAACCAGATGGTACTAATAATGAGAAAAATTTAAGCGCGTGTATTTGAAATCCTAAAATTGTTGCACCTATAACGATTGTAAAACTTATAGAAAAAGTTAAGATAAAATGAGATGTAGGTGCAAAACTGTAAGGTACCATACCGACTAAATTGTTTATTAAGATATAGATAAAGAGTGCACTTATTAAAGGGAAAAACATTTGTCCCTTGTTCGCGTTTATTTGATTTGTAACTATACTTAACACTGTTGCGTATATAGACTCCATCGATAATGATCAACCGTTTGGAGTAATTAAATCATAGTTTGTGGCTAATGTGTATAACATAAATACAATAAAGCTTGCTATTATTAAATATAGCCCTATATTGGTTAAAGATATTTGAATATTTCCCAATAAGTCAGCTTTTAAACTAAATAAATTTCTTATTGTAAATTGATCTAACGGACTATTTGTTCATAAAGGAAATGTGATTTGCATACTTTTTTGTTATTTTTGATTTAGCTTAATATATATATTATTTTTAATAGATCCTGTAAATAATAAAAGAAAACCAACTGTAAGTTAAATGGAAAAACGTAATAGAACTAACTAAAAGATCTAGTCGCTAGACTTTTAGATAAGCATATTTATCATAAAACCTTTAAGATTGTTTCTACTTTAATTGCAAATGGTTTAAATTTATCCCTATCGTACTGTGAAAAAAAAAATTATAAAAACGTTGTATACCGTTTAAAACATAAGGTTAAATATACTATAAATAAAGGATATTACATATAAACTGTTTATTAATGTTACATATAACAGATTTATGTTATAAACATCATCTACAAGAAAAGTAAATACCGGCAACTAATAAATAAAACTTGTTAATGGATTAATCATCCTCTGCATTAAAGGATTATTAAGTTCGAGATAAAAATAATTTGAAAGAGGTCTAGCCTTAGCACTATTTGTGTTTACGCAGTTATATCTCTAAAAAAAGTGATAAACAAAATTATTTAAGATTCTCATAAATAACAAAGGTAATAAAGTGTACCTATTACCTTTATTACCAATGCTTATGCCGGCGAAAGCCTAAATGGCTGATTTTAAACAAGTTATGCATTTGGTTTTTTCTTTTATATTTTCTATGTCTAGATTATTTAATTTAGATATCTTTTTAATTAACCTCCGATTTGGTCATATAATCAGTATAAAAACTTTCCTAAATTTACAGATTGGATAGCGATTGGCATTGAGCTGTGTAATATTCCACATATTTCTGAACATTGACCGAAATATGTACCCTCTCTGTTTAGATATACAGATGATTGATTCAATCTCCCTGGGTAAGCATCACATTTTATACCTAAAGAAGGACAAGCATAGGAATGTATCACGTCTGCTCCCCCTACGATAAATCTCGTATGTGTTAACTCCGGGATTATTACTCTGTTGTCTACTTCCAGCATTCTAAGTTTTCCTAACTCCAGATCACTTTCTGGTACTATGTATGAATCAAATTCCACGAATTCTTCATCATTATTTGTAAAATCGGGGTATTGGTAGCTTCAGTATCACTGATGTCCCTCCCCGTAGATTACTAAGGAAGGATCGATTACTTCATCCATAAGATACAATAGTTTAAAGGAAGGAAAAGCTATTAAGACTAAAATAAGAGCCGGAGTTATTGTTCACACTAGTTCTACTAAAGTTCCGTGATTAACATATTTATTAGATAAACTGGCTCTTTTGTAGTTTATAATTATTGACAGCATTATTCAACTTACTGCAAAAAGTATTATAGCTAAATAAAACATAATATTGTTATGTAGTTCTTCTAATCCTTCCATCTGAGGTGTGGCGTTATCTTGAAAAAACAACCCTCAAGGCTCTGGAGCATCATTATTTGTGTGAGAGAAAACTGAAATACTTTCAAGATATTTGTAATTCATTTAATTATTCTTATTATTCCTTATTTAATATATAGGGCATTTTTTAGTAATATTATTTGTAAAAAAATAAGCAAAAAAAAATTTGCTTATTTTTTGCTTATTTTTTCTTTGGGTTATAAAAGATTCGGCACCCTTATGAACACAATCCTTTATTATGCGGACATTGCATGTATTTTCAACCATTCCTTTGCATTTAAGCACCGCAGAGCGGGACATTTCTTAAGGCCTCTCGGTCCTGTGCCTGGCACAGTCATTAATTGTGTATCCGGATTGCATCGAGAACAACCCAGATTACAACCTCCACTTATTTACCCGTTTATTTGATCATTCCGCTGTGAAGAGAAATTGTGGTGGCTAGCAGAGGTATAATCATGGTTGTTCTGATTTTTTTCATGACCCGCACAGATACATCGGGTGTTCACTCCTTCAGCTTCTGCAAACCCGGAATCACTAGCAGAAGTTGAAGGTTGAATAGTAGATATATTTGATCTATGTAAGGGCGGTATACGGTATGATATGGTCTATCACCCCCAGGAGGAAACTACTTATAATTTAGAATCGTCTAATAGCATATTTGCTAGGCATTAAAGGATAAACTTAATAAAAAAATTAATTTTTATAGAAGTCTCTCTACTTACCTATCTATTATAACTATAAACTATTTATGTGTAAACGTGTTTTAAATAAACGGACAAATCTAGGCAGTAAATATTTCGAAAATGTATAGATTATTACAGTTAAAAGTAAAAAATTAAATATTACTTGATTAACGAAAAAAAAAGGTATAAGTTGAGGCATACTTAATTAACTCTATTTTATACAACCATCGTCTGCATATTGGATTTTTTATTTATCCCCTGCTATTACTAATAAACTCTATTATCTCTTGTATATATTTTATAAAACATATACATTTATACCTTTATAAAAGTAAATATAATAATATATCATATATTATATTTACAGGTTTATATTTTAAGTACTAATGGTTTAAGTGGTACTTGCACCCTAGTTTCTTGTCTTATTTAATTGGCTTTCAGCCCTGTTATGTAGATAAGATTAGTTTCGCTTAAAGTTCTGTTTATCTCACACAGTGTAGGTACTTGTTGTATTTGTAATAACTGTTTAAAAGTTAATTTAAATTCGCATCTTTTTTTTTGTGCAAAGGTGAAATTGTAAATACAATCCAATCGGTTACACTAGCTTGAGCCAACGCTTAAAAAAGTAAATAATAAATATGTTATTAGTAGCTACAAAGATTTACACCTACTATCAGATTTTAAATCTTATCCGTGCTATAACAAAAAATGCGTTTTTTATAGGTATATGTGAACATAGAATATTAAAAAGTATTAAAAAAAAACTAATTAGTTTGTTATTTTAAGTTAAATTAACTGTTAAACCCGCTTTATTAATAATGAGATTATAATAATACATTATAAATTTGTTTCACAATAGTCGTAAAATTAACCATTTTTATAAAATTTATTTTTTGCTTAAATTTAAATACAAACAATATTAAACTCTTGCGATACCTTATCATTTTTGTGACTTTTCTCGCCTATGCTTGTTTATTCCTTAAACTAATTTAAGGAATAAACATTATTTAAATGTATTTAAATAGTAACCTTAATAAAGATAACTTTTGCCAATAATTATGTAAAGTTTTATGTACAATATGCACTTACAACAGACGCGTTTGAGAAAGGTTGGATTTAACAAAGGCTTGCCTACACAATTCATACTTAAATAATTTTTATTAAGATCCTCAGTAATACACAGAGACATATAGGAAAAGTCATACTACATCCACAAAGTGTCAATATAATATCGCAGATTCTAATCCTAGATGGTGATTTTCAGTTAGATGGTATGCTAATAAACGTCAGAGCCCTGCAGCTAAAAAGGCTGTTCCTATCATTACGTGCAATCCGTGAAATCCTGTACCAAAATAAAAACATGATGAATATGTTCCATCTGAGATAGTAAAAGATGATACAGTGTATTCTATATATTGAAATGCTGTAAAGATTACGGCTAATAATATAGTATACACTAAACCATATAAAGCTCCACTTCTATTTCCTTGTATCAAGGAATGGTGACTATAAGTTACTGTTACTCCTGAAGAAAGTAATATTACTGTATTTAATAAAGGTAATTCAAAAGGGTTAATACTTTCTATACCTAATGGAGGTCATTTTGCACCTAATTCTACTGTGGGTGATAATGCACTGTGGAAAAAAGATCAAAAAATCGCTAAAAAGAATAATGCCTCTGAAATTATAAATAAAGCTACCCCCATGTTCAAACCTCTTTGTACAGCAAGGGTATGGTTCCCTAAGTATGTTGCTTCATTTGTTACATCTCTAAATCATAAACACATAGAATATATTACAGAGATTAAAGCTGTGTATAAAACAATTAAAGCTCTAAAAAAACTATGAAAGGTTAAAACTGCACTTAATGTAAGCGTAAATAGTGAACTACTTGTGTATAATGGCCAAGGACTCGGCGAAACTAAATGGAAAGGGTGGGCCTGAAAATTACTTCGAGTCTCATTGCTCATTAAAAAATCACACCTAAAAAGTAAACTTATTACAAGAGACCTCTTATGCTTTTAAACCTAAATACAATTATTCGAGAAACGACTTGAACGTTTACGATATTTATCAATAAATCTTAAGATTATCCTGTCTACCAATTCCAGCACTCGAATTTTTTTTTTATTTATACATAAATTTAAGTTACATAAATATGATTAAGGGCCATTTAAAGGAGTCTATGTTTTAGATACAAATTTAAGAAAAACGCTTTAGACGTGTTTCATAAAATATCTATTAAAGACTTAAACTATATAATTACTTATCTGGTTATATATAAGCTAGTTCCTGTTAAATTTTTATGTTTTAACCAAACTTTACAACCGGGTACTTTTTAATACATAACGATAAAAGTATATAAAAACGTAATTAGTGTTAGCACCTGTACTTAAATTTTAGTTATTGTTACTTGTGTTGTTTGAGTTATTTGTAGCACTTTCTGCTGCGTCGTTTGAGTTATTTGTAGCACTTTCTGTTGCGTCGTTTGAGTTATTTGTAGCACTTTCTGCTGCGTCGTTTGAGTTATTTGCAGCAATTCCTTCTGCGTAGTTTGAGTTAACTCTAGTACTTTCTTCTATACATTCATCAGAGCAAAATTGACATAGGCAATCCAAACATTGATATTCTACAACATTTACATCACAGTAAATGTTGTCACAATCTGCGAAAAAATATAGTCTTTGCTCATTACACTCTTCACTTACTCCAGGACCGGTATTCTCGTGTGGACAAACACACGTATCTGTTTCACAGTCAATAATAGAGTCTGGACCATCATTAGTAGTAATGATGTCTGTCCCAAATAAAAAATGGAAATTGTACAATAAACTAGATACACTGTAATTTAAACCATCTAGAATAATTGAAGGGTAAATACCTAATAATACAGTTAATATTACTAAAATTAAAAGAAGAGAATATTCTCTTTTGTTTAAATCAGATAAATATGTGAATCAACCTTTGAATATACCACCAAAAATTATTCTATTAAACATAAATATAGTATATACAGCAGATAAAATTATAGAAGATGAGGCTAGTATACCCGCAAATGACAATCTTTCAAATATACCATATAAAGACATAAATTCTCCTACAAAATTTAAAGTAAGGGGAGCACCACAATTACCTAAACATAATATAAAGAATAATATAGAAAAAATTGGCATAATTTGGGCTAAACCTCCATAATAATTTATTGTTCTTGTACTAGATCTATCATATAGCACCCCTCCACCACTAATAAATAAACCGGAAGATACAAAACCATGAGCGAGACCTAAAAGTATACCTCCTTGTATACCTTGGATTACATTACTTAAAATACCCGCAAAATAAACTGCTGCATGTGAAACAGAAGAATAGGCTATAAGTTCTTTAACATCTATCGTTCTTATGGTACTAAAACTGGCATATAATATAGTTATTACACAAATAACAAAGATTATATGTGTATAAAATATGAAAGCTTTAGGTACTAAAGGTAAAATTAATCTAAAGACTCCATATAAACTCAATTTTAATACAATGGCAGCTAAGATAACACTTCCGGATAAAGGTGATTCAACATGAGCTTTTAATAATCAAGTGTTTAAAAAAATAACTGGAGTTTTTACTGCAAAAGCCACAAATATTCCCATAAATAAAAAAACTTGTGTTATATATGCGTAATTCGTTTTATATATAATATCCATATCTGTACTACCAGTTAAGGAGGAAACGGTTATTATTGATAATAACATGAATAATGAGCCCAAAAATGTATATAAGAAAAAATAAAAACTCGCTCTTAATTTATCTGTGGATCCAAAAAATCCTATTAAAATAAATAAGGGTGCAAGTATACTTTCGAAAAAAATATAAAACATTAATACATCTAAAACAGCATATATCAATAATAAACAAGATTCTAAAAGTAATATTATCACTAAAAAATAAGCAGTTTTACTATTAATTGACTTTCAATTAGATATTATAGAAATGGGTGCTATTAAAGTTGTTAATAATACAAAATATATAGACAGACCATCCAATCCCAAATAAAAATCATAATGACCTACTGTATAATGTTCCTGAACGAATTGAAAGTGTTTACTGCTGTTATCAAATAAGAATCATATGATAAGTGATAAAAATAAATCTACAATTGTTACAACTAGTGCAATAATTTTTAAAGTTTTATCATTTACTTTTTTATTTTTCTGGTTTTCTTCATTTATTTCGTGGTTTTTAGAGTTAATTTCACTTATTTCGTAATTTTTTGAGTCTGTTACGCCAAAAACGTGTTTTTTATTGTTTATTGCGTTTATTTCGTTGTTTTTTTCGTTTATTGCACTAAAAAAATCTATCTTTTCTGTGTTAAAGATGAATATAATAAATATACCTAATAGGGGCAGTAATATTAAAAAGGATAATAGCATAAAATTTTATAAAAAAAATTAAAAAGATAATACAGCTTATTTTAGTTACGCCTTAGATGGAAGAAGTTCTAAGCAGAAAATGTCGCTTTTTATAAAGTTACCTTTAGTATTAAAGATTTACTTAAAAAATAAAGCGGATAAAAAAGTATATTTGCACGCTAATAAAACCCTCAAGGCCTTATAAAGTGCAATAGTTTTTAAAGATTTATCATTTAAAAACATCGGGGCACCCAGATTCGAACTGAGAAACTTCTCGACCCAAACAAGACACCTAACCACCCGGCACTACCCCGGATTTACAGAGAATATCCGATTCGAACGGATGTGATTCGATAAACCAAATAAGTTTCAAGCTTATCACCTTAAACCACTCAGTCAATTCTCTTAAATGTAAAACTTGTGATTCTTCCAAGATTTGAACTTGAATAACATCCTTATCAAGAACGCACTTTACCGATTAAGTTAAAGAACCTAACAAGAGCACTCAGATTTGAACTGAGAACTTGAAGTTTGAAGCTTCTGATTTTGCCTTTTAAACTATACTCTTTAGATTTAAAAAATAAAAAAAAAAATTATGATTAGCCGGAAAAGGAGCGAATCGAACGCCCAAGTGTATTACACGATATTTAGCAAATATCTCGCCTTACCTATAGCAACTTTTCCTTTTTTTTTTGATTAAGTCTAATTTTTTTTCAGACTTTAAAATTTATTTTGTGTTAAAGTAAGAAAAGAAAGCGCGAAAAAAACTGAATAAGGTACTAAGCTTGTATTCGATTATACAATAACTATAAAAATTAACCTATTGGATTTAAATAAGCTTTGTACTGTGAAAAATATATACACTTTCAGAACAATGTCCTACTTTTGCAACTGAAGTAAAATGTGTGTGTTAATAAACTATAGTGGATTAATTTTTTTTTTAATCCTCTCCTAAATCATCGAAAGGATTATATTCTTTGGGTAAACTATCAATATAATCGCTTGGGCTATTTTGTGGCTTGGCCTTTTGCTGTCCAGAAGAGGGTGAGTTTACAGAGGCAGAGGATTCCCCCTTGTTTTCTGCTGGTTTAAGTAATTAAGCATAAACATCTAGTAAGTCAGTTTTTCTTTTATTATACATATCATCTATAGCTTGATTTACTCTTTTCTCCTCCTCTGAATTGCGGATAAGCTCTTTTTTTATAAATTTAATGATTTTTCTTACCTGTTTTCTTTCTATGTATTCCTCAGTACGGTTTGCACCGGAGTCTGAATCGGATACCTCTTCATCAAAGATTGCTTTGAATTTTTCTTTATTCTTAACAATAGCGGCTTGTTGTCTGCTACTGGGAGGTTGTCCGTCTTGTTGATTCGCTAAAGCTACTTCTTGTGCTTTAAGTTCTTTTAGACTTTTTTTAAGAGATAACAAATGAATTTTTAATTGTTTACGTTTTTTTTTCCAAATAATCAGAATCACTTTGTTCTTCATCTGAGTTTGAATTGTTCATTAAAAAGGCGTTATTTTTAGAAAAAAATCTTTTCTGTTCTTTAGGGTAAACTTGGGTATGGCTTCGAATCTCATTGCTGATCAAAAAATCACGCATAAGAAAATTATATATAAAAAGTAAACTTATTACAAGAGACCCTTTTATGGCTTTAAAGCGAAATACAATTATTCGAGAAACGACTTGAACGTTTACGATATCTATCAATAAATTTTAAGATTATCCTGTAATGAATTATAATATATTTTTTTTTGAAATTTCTCATGTTTATCTTTATCTTAATATTATTTATCCCCTTTAACTGTTTGATCTTACGGCTATAGTCCCTCCACCGCTGTAGCTTTTTCACCAAATTTTTACATCATAGTCAAAAAACCTCGATCAAACAGTTTAAGGAGGGTTTTTGGGGGGGATCCCCCCCCACGAGTTAGGCCGGCCTCGATCCGGCATAATTTTCCTCGACAAGGAAACATTTTACCTATTTAAACTACTAACTCTGTGGCCAGTCGAAATCGAATCGACACACTTCGTTTGGAAGACGAACAGTCTACCATTAACTTATGGCCACTTTTTTCTTTTTTTTTGCATTTGGTTTTTTTTTTATATATTTTATGTCTAGATTATTTAATTTAGATATCTTTTTAATTAACCTCCGATTTGGTCATATAACCAGTATAAAAACTTTCCTAAATGGATAGCGATTGGCATTGAATCGTGTAATATACCATAGATTTCTGAACATTGACCGATATATGGACCTTTTCTGTTTTTATACAGAAAATTGGTTTCTGAACATTCACCTAAACATGTACCTTTTATCTTTAAATATAAAAAGAAATTATATATTTAACTAGCCACCAATACCCGAAAATCTTTATATCTTACCATCTTTCATGCATAAACTTCCTTTATTAGCACTTTATACGGCTAGTTAACCTGAAACTCTAGCAACTTGCATGTCTTTTGGTAACAGGTCTCCACCTCTATAATAATTAACGAATTCTAGTTTAGCTTTAGGAATAAGAATACCTACTTTATCTGGCATTTCACTATAAGAATATACAGGGAAATCTAATACTAAAGCAAGGTTTTATTTACTGCTTAAGAGATCCATATTTGTTTTCAATACAAAATTATTGGAATTACCCATTCTTTTAATAAAAAGTTTTTCCTGCCCCCGTAAAATCAAAAGATGTCTTTTCTGCTAAATTAATTGCGGGGGCAGAGCCGGTACCGGAAGTTTCGCTAAATACGTTTGTATAGTCGGGCTATTTGTAGCTTAAATATCATTGGTGTTTCTGACCGTAGATTACTAAGGAGGGATCTATTACTGCATCCATAAGATATAATAATTTAAAGAAAGCAATAGCTATTAAAACTAAAATAAGAGCCGGACTTATTGTTCACACCTGTTCTAGTAAAATTCCATTGTTTAAATTTACATTGGATCTAGAGGCTTTTTTGTAGTTTATAATTATTGACAGCATTATTCAACTTACTGCAAAAAGTATTATAGCTAAATAAAACATAATATTGTTATGTAGTTCCTCTAATCCTTCCATATAAGGATCTTGAAAAAACAACCCTCAAGGCTCTGGAGCATCATTATTTGTGCGAGAGAAAACTGAAATACTTTCAAGATATTGGCAATTCACTTAATTATTGTTTTTATTCCTTATTTAATCTATAAGGCACTTTTTTTAGTAATATTATTTGTAAAAATTAAGCGGTTTTACGATTAACTTATTTTAAATACGGGCTTTTGCGAAATATATATTTGAAAGTAGAAACATTATTGAGCTTACACATCAAATATATAAATATGATTTTTTTTACTTATGTATATAATTATTTTTATGGTTATATATAAGCGAGTTCCTGTTAAATTGCATCTCACTAAATAAGGCAAAATATATTTTTTAGTTCGTTTTTTTACTTTTGTAAAATTTTTATTTTCTGTTAAATTAAAAAAAATTATTCTTTTGTTGTAGATAAACATATATTTAACTTGCTCTTGACTTTCCTAAGTTTATTAAACTTTATGCTATGTATATAACACATTTGTATATTTATGTAAAAATAAACCGAGGTTTATATATGATAAAGAGAACTCCGCTCACACCAATCTTTCAAAATTATCCCACTAGTCCAAAATTTCTCTTTCTTAAACTCCCTTTATCCGCACTTGCTAGACGCCCTATAGCAAAAATCTAGGCTTTACGTTTTCTAGTTACAGTACTCCGCACCCTTCAGCTTTAGGGAGCCGGTTTATCTGCTCCCCAAACCTTTAAGGCCCTTGTTTCTTAGTCATTAAATAAATGACATTTAACCTTTCTTTTTTATTTTTAGATGTATCACAGATAACCTTGTTTTTTATCATTAGGTTATAACAGATAAAATTTCATATAACTTTCTCTAATAAGACTAACTACAAGGTATGTAAACGCGGTGGTTGGTATTAAAAGAGTTTGCATTGCACTTTGTAAGCTTACAAAGGCATGTGGTTTGGGTGGACCATTTAAAGTTCATCAAATATAACTAAAACTACATTTTAACAAAGTTTAAAATAAATGCATGATTTATTTATAATAACCGAATACTGAGAAAAACTAATTTTTAATGGATTTTTTAATGCTAAATTAATCTGTATCCATTTCGTTATAGAGATCTTCTATTAATCTTTCGATCTCTATTTCACAATCGGTTAAGATATCACTTGCTTCATTTAAATCTCTTATATCAAATCGAGTATTTAAAGGATTAGTTAAGCTGCTTGTATATTACCTAAAAGATCTGGAATTATTTGACCATATAAATGCTGTAGCTGGTTTAAAGCAATATTATGTTGAGTTGGGCTTAGTATTAGATTTTCAGAACCTAGTCCTCTTGTAATAAAATCTATTGCATCTGCTAGGTTTCTTGCTTAACTCAGTAAAGCAGGAGCATCACTACCAGTGTGCAGCGGAATAAGCCCTATCACATTTATAAGAAAAAAAACCCCGATTAACAGGTTAAAACCGGATATACTAAAAATACCGGTAAAATAGCGCTTTCTTTAGATGAAAGGATAAAAGAATGCGATTTAGGTGGATCTATATATAATAAATACATAGAATATATTCTCTGTAATAAATACAGAGAATATATTACAGAGATTAAAGCTGCGTATAAAACAATTAAAGCTAAAAAAAAGCTATTAAAGATTAAAACATCTAAAAAAAAAGCTATGAAAGGTTAAAACTGAGATTAATGTAGCAGTAAATAACGAACCTATGTATAATGGTCAAGGATTCGGCGAAACAAAATGGAAAGGGTGGACCTGAAAATTACTACGAGTATTGTTGCTTATAAAAAATCACACCTAAAAAGTAAACTTATTACAAGAGACCTCTTATGCTTTTTTGAATAAAAATACAATTATTCGAGAAACGACTTGAACGTTTACGATATCTATCAATAAATCTTATGATCTACCTGTTTACCTCTTTCAGCCCTCTAATTTAAACCACATTAAGATAAACAAAACTGTTTGGGGATATAGGGCACTTTTTACAATATGCACTTACAACAGACGCGTTTGAGAGAGGTTAGATTTAACAAAGGCTTGCTTACACAATTCAGACTTAGAGAATTTTTGTTAAGATCCTCAGTAATACACAAAGACATATAGGAAAAGTCATACTACATCCACAAAGTGTCAATATAATATCGCAGATTCTAATCCTAGATGGTGATCTTGAGTTAGATGGTATGCTAATAAACGTCAGAGCCCTGCAGCTAAAAAGGCTGTTCCTATCCTTACGTGCAATCCGTGAAATCCTGTACCAAAATAAAAACATGATTAATATGCTCCATCTGAGATAGCATGATACAGTCAAATGCTGCAAGCTCCACTTTTCCTTGTATAAAGGACTGGTCACTATAAGTTACTGTTATTCCTTTAAATTTTTTCCTTTTTTTTAGCTTTAATTGTTTATTACTTTAAACTATATTTATTTAAATGTCTTTTTGTTTAATAGTAATAATAATTGATCCTACCATTGCCAATAATAATATAACCGAAGTTATAATTAACCAGATAAAATGACTTGTATACATAATATTTCCGATGGAGGTTATATCCGAAATATCTACCATATTGTTGTCTCAATTGTTTGAAGAAACATACGAAATATGTGTATCTTGTATACTTACTATCTCAAAATTATCTGCTTTATTATCAGAATTGGGTAATATACTGCTTATAGGTATAAAAAAGGATAGAATTGCTATAATAGCTAAAGGTATATTATTATTAGTGTCACCTATAAGTTCTGATACCCTTATATTTATAAGCATTAATATAAACAAAAATAAGATAGATACTGCTCCCACATAAACCAATAAATATGATAAACCAATAAAAACAATACCGATAAAAATAAGATAACAGGATATGTTAGAAAATAATAATATAAGATATAAAACGGACACTATGGGATTTTTAGTTATAACAATTAAAATTCCAGATAGAATTGATATGGATGTTATGATATATAAAAATATTACATGAAAACCATTAAATATATTAAATGTTTCAAATAAAAAATGCATTAAATTTTGATTAAGTTTCTCCTTTCTTTTGCTACGTAGAGATAGAAATTCCACCCTTTTAAGAAAAAAAACTGTAAAAATCACTTTTATAAATTATCTAATAAAACTTCTCTAATGTGATTATTTAAAAGTTATAGAAATAAATTATTAATTTTTATTCCACTTGCTAAAAAAGTGTATAGATAATGATAAAGGCTATGGAACATTACTACTTTAAAACAAGTATAATTAAACAGAAAAACCAAAAAACAGGACAAAACCTAGGCGAATTTTAACTGCTCTTTCGACCTTGCGGCCTATCTGATGGCCGACTCCGCATAATGAATAAAGATACCTAAAATAAATCTCTTTTGAAGAAACGGAGTCATGTGGAATAACTTATCAGCAAAGTTGAAGATGTTGTACGAAAACATTTTAACGACAAAGTGTTTTTTTCAGAGGGGGAAAGCGCGGTGGTTGGTATTTAGAAAGTTTCAGATATGTTAACAAAAGCATGTTTAGGTGAATTATTTAAAGATTTTTTATCTTCTAATACAGCTAAATCTATTAAACTATTTTCTAGTAAAGTTACAAAAGGAACAATTATTATAAAATGAGCAAAATATAAAGCAGTCGAGATTTGCCCAAATTCAATAAAAGGTGATTCAACGTGTTTTGCACCTAATTGCATTAGTATCAAGAAATTTGCTAAAAATACAAAAAAGGCTATTTTACTTAAAGGTCTGAACTGTATTCCTCTTAAATTAGATAAATCAGTAAAAGGCATTATAAGTAATGCTAAAATAGCAGAAAACATAGCGATTACACCTAATAATTTGTTAGGTATAGATCTTAAAATAGCATAAAAAGGTAAAAGGTACCATTCCGGTACGATAGCAGGTGGTGTCTGCATAGGATTAGCCATTACATAATTTTCACTATCTCCTAACATATTAGGCATGAAAAATACAAAAATGGATAGTACTATAACAAATAGGAATATCGTTATTAAATCTTTAAAGATAAAATAAGGAGCAAAAGGCAATCTATCATAGTTACCGGATACTCCTAATGGATTTCCTGAACCACTTGAATCGTGTAAAGCGATTAAATGCATTAAAGCTAACGCCGCTAATACAAAAGGTAATACAAAATGTAATGCAAAAAATCTGTTCAATGTAGCGTTGTTTACAGAGAAACCTCCTCAAATGAACTCTACTATATCTTGTCCTACTCAAGGTATCGCACTCATTAAATTAGTTATAACGGTTGCGCCTCATAGAGACATTTGACCGTAAGGAAGTACATAACCCAAAAAGGCGGTTGCCATCATTAATATGAAGATTACTGTTCCTATTGTTCAGGTTAACGTTCTTGGTGCTTTATACGATCCATAATATAAACCTCTTCCTATATGTAAATACACTAAAAAGAAAAAGGCTGAAGCTGTATTTGAGTGTAAATAACGTATTAATCAACCATTGTTTACATCTCTCATTATGTGCTCCACTGAATCAAATGCTTCTACAACACTAGGTGTGTAATGCATACCTAATGTTACTCCAGTAATTATTTGTATTATCAAACAAAGGGCTAATAATGAACCAAAATTTCATAAATAACTAATGTTAGATGGTTGAGGTGAATCAATTACGTAGGAATTAACCATTTTCAATAAAGGGTGACTTTTTAATATTCTCATTTTTTTTTTTTTAATTGTAGATTAGGTTATAATTTTTATTAATAGAAACTTTTAATAAGCTTTAAATTATTTAAAGCTTATTTGATCTGTGTGTTATTTTTTTTTTTTGCGTATATAAATTGGCATTTACGTTTCTAAATCTGTATCGTAGTTATTACTTATACATTATGGTTAATTCTTTTTTATGAATTATAATAAGTCTATTACATAATTTTAACTATCTCCTAACATATTAGGCATAAAAAATACAAAAATGAGTAATATTCCTCATTTTTTATGTAGATTAGGTTATATTTTTATTAGTGGAAACTTTTAATTTAAATTATTTAAAGCTTATTTGATTTATGCGTTATTTTTTTTTTTTTAGTTTCAATTGTTTATTAGTTTAAACTATATTTATTTAAATGTCTTTTTGTTTAATAGTAATAATAATTGATCCTACCATTGCCAATAATAATATAACCGAAGTTATAATTAACCAGATAAAATAACTTGTATACATAATATTACCTATGCAGGTAATATCCGAAATATCTCCCACATAAAGCAATAAATATGCTAAACCAATAAAAACAATACCGATAGAAATAAGATAACAGGATATGTTAGAAAATAATAATATTACTGATGCTATAATTAACCAGATAAAATATTTTTCCCGATTGGGAACCAAAAATATACAGCCGCTAATAACACTAATTTCAACTTCTATACATAGCATTAAAGTGGGTTTTACCATGCGTTAAAATACCACCATTTGTACCTATTCTGAGACTATTGAAGTCCCCGCTTACCACCCTTTGATCCATGACTACTATATGAGGAGGTAACACCCTATTACGTGACCCCTGCTCAATAACCTGAGAACGTGGTATAAGGAGACCTGTAAGTTGTAGGCTAGAACCTTCTGCATAATTTACACCTCCAAAATACAAAATACTCATAAGGCCTATCATTGAATTATATTCTTGTTTATTTGTAGTCAATAAATAAAAATCTGAATTAGGCTTTTTATTAAGATAAACACGTAAAGGGTCTCTATTACGTTTGTTTTTTCTTCTTGTTTGTTTACTCTCCACTTTGTTATTTAAATTTAAGCTATCTATGATACTTGAAGATAGTATAAAAGTTGCTGCAACTAATATTATAGTTAAAAAAAGCGTATTATACTTTGATATATTTTCTAATATATCACCAAGGTCTAGGTAATAATAAAACAAGATATTTGTTGACATTATATTTTAAAAATTTTCTCCTTTCTTTTGCTACGTAGAGATAGAAATTCCACAGTACTTTTTAGTATTTTTTAAGAAAAAATACTAAAACTGTAATGATGACTTTTATAAATTATTTACCTTTTTTGGTATGGTAATAACATTAAAGATGTTAAATGTAATGATCCACCATATCTTGTTGAAAGTCAACTTAATATTTTTATTCCCGTGGACTAGCCACAGCTCGTGTAATAACCGGTCTAGGATAAACAGAAGGAAATGTAAACCAAATATTTATTAACCCACACGTAACAACAACGTATACCGCGCTGACTAATGTCTCTTTTTTTATTGTTAGTCATTATATCACAGATAACATTTATTTTTTACATTTAGATTTAATGACATAAATCTAAAAATAAAAAATAATAATACAGCTTTTCTTAGTTACGCCTTGGATGGAAGAAGATCTAAGCAGAAAATGTCGCTTTTTATAAAGTTACCTTTAGTATTAAAGATTTACTTAAAAAATAAAGCGGATAAAAAAGTATATTTGCACGCTAATAAAACTTTAAGGCCCTATAAAATGCAATAGTCTTTAAAGATTTATCATTTACTTGGTTGGTTATAGCACTAAAAAAAAATCAATATTTTATGTGTTAAAAGTAAATAGAATAAATATACCTAATAATGAGCCCAAAAATGTATATAAGAAAAAATAAAAACTCGCTCTTAATTTATCTCTGGATCCAAAAAATTCTATTAAAATAAGGGTGCAAGTATACTTTCGAAAAAATATATAAAACATTAATACACCTAAACAGCACCACAAATATTCCAATTAACGTTTCTAATAAAGTTTAAGGTTTAAACATTAGAACAAACATTTTTATTAATTAATTTTTGACCCCCCTGACCCTCTCCTCCCCGATCTTCGCAAGCAGATAGTTATTCTCTGTTGCTTATGCCTAACGCCTTGTCGAGTACTGGTCCTTTGTAATTAAACTAAGTTTCAAATAAAAATTTTTATTTTTTATTTTCTCTTGTAAGTATAATTAAGGCATGAATTATAATTAAAATATTAAATTCACTGAAGTTTATTACACTTACGTAAGAGATTAATCCTATAAGTATATACAAAGCATAATTAGTAACAATACCCGTACTTAAAGAATCTATTTTTTCACTTAAATTTGTTAATTGTTGTTGTAAACCAAAAGGTCCAAATAACTCTACTGCACCTTTATCTAATACTTTAGTAGTTTGTCCACCTAAGTAAAGAACTGTACCGGATATGTATCTATTATAATACATTTCTACTAAAAATCTTTGGTTGAAAAAACTAAATATGTTGTGACCAAATCTAGATAATTTAAAACCAACAAGTAATCTAGGATAGAATTCCGTTAAAGCAATAGAACATATGGTTAAAGTAATTGTAAACAATAAAGGTAATAACTTATAGAAAGTGTTTACCGCAAACTCAGTATCTAACATAAGTTCATGATGAGGATGTATAAATAAAGCATTATCCGAAAAGAAATCTGAACCTAAACCTATAAATAGATCTTTAGTTATATAACCAAAGAATATAGAAAATAAACCTAATATGACTAAAGGTGCACTCATAAATACATCTCCCTCGTGCGCAGATTTATTAAGTTTATAATTAACTAAAGAACCATTAGGATTTGTTAAAAAAGTCAAATAAAGTACCTTTACTGAATAAAGTGTAGTAAACATAGCACCAATTGTTGCAATAAAATATATAATTATACTAGATAATTTGTATTGACCATAAGCAGACTCCAAAATAAAATCTTTAGAATAAAAACCTGTCATAAAGGGAAAGGCAACTAAACTAAGAGAAGCTGTAAGCATAAGTGAATAAGTTAAGGGTAAATATGAGACTAAACCACCATATTTTCTAAAATCTTGATTATCTGCAACTGCATGTATAACTGCACCGGCACATAAAAATAATAAACCTTTGTAAAAGGCGTGATTAATTAAATGAAATAAAGCAATTGTGTAGGAAGATAAACCAATAGCTATAACCATCATCCCTAATTGACTCATGGTAGAATAAGCTATAACCTTTTTTATATCTTGTTGAAATAAACCGATAAGAGAACTAAATACAGTAGTAATAGCACCCACTCATAAACAGAGTAACAGAACAGTTGAACTATATTCTATTAAAGGAGAAGCTCTCATTAATAAATACACACCGGCGGTAACCATAGTAGCAGCGTGAATTAAAGCAGAAACTGGAGTAGGACCCTCCATCGCCATTGGTAATCAAACATGTAAACCTACTTGTGAACTTTTAGCCATAGCACCTATTAATAAACATATACCAACAAAAAAGATAACACTTTCGCTATAAAAGGGTGAAAGTGAAAATACAGTTGTATAATCTACATTTCCAAATGATCATAAAATAGCAAACATACCTACAGTTAATACATAATCTCCTACTCTATTAGTAAAAAAGGCCGCTAAAGAGCTTTGATTTGCCGCGATTCTTGTAAATCAAAAACTAACTAACAAATAAGAACAAACTCCTACACCTTCTCATCCTACAAACATAACTAAAAAATTATCTCCGGTTACTAAGATTATCATCATAAATGTAAATAAACTTAAATAACTGAAGAATCTTTGGTTGTGAGGGTCATGACTCATATAGCCTATAGAATAGACATGTACTAAAGATGATATGATCAACACGGGTATTAACATTGAAACCGTTAAAGAATCAAAGTTGAACGCTCAAGATACATTTAAATACTCTGCATCTATTCACCGGAATAAATGTATTTTCACTGGATTTTTATTTAAACCTACTTCTATAAAAGCTAAAATCGCTAAAATTGTTGTTGTTATAACACACGTACATGTTATTATTTGTGATCCGCTAACTCCGATTTTTCTACCAAAAAAACCGGATATTATTGATCCTAATATTGGTAACCCTATTAAAGCTAGATACATTATTTATTTTCTATAGCTATAGAACCACGCAGTCTATAAAATGCTACTAAAAGACCTAAACCTATTGCAGATTCTGCTCCCGCAATTGCTATTATATATATAGATAATACTTGTCCTAATATATCATCAAAGCTTAAGGAACTTATCAAGATTAAGAAAGTTATAGATAATAACATTATTTCTATAGAAATAAGCATTAATATTATATTTTTTTTATTTAAAACAAAACCTAAAGTCCCAATTAAAAACAAAATTAGTGATAATCTCATTAAAATTTGCTGATTAATAATATTGTTGGCTAATCCAGCATAAAAATTGAACTAAATTAAGATACAAACCTGAATATGATTAACTACACCGAAAACCAAAAATGGAAGAAAAAAGCCAAATGCGAGGGTAAATACTTTGAATTGAACAAAGAACTACTATGCCACAAATAGTGGTTTTACCTTTAAACTATATCTACCTTAAAAAAAAAAATTAAGCAACATATAATAATAAGAATGCCATCATTAATGCAAATAATCCTGTAGCTTCACTGAAAGCGAAACCAAGAATTGCGTAAGAGAATAATTGTCCTCTTAATGAAGGATTTCTAGATACACCTATTATTAATGCACCGAAAACTACACCTATTCCTACACCGGCTCCTATTAAACCTGTTGTTGCTAAACCTGTCCCAATTATTTTTGCTGCTTGTATCATTCGTTTATTTATAACATCTGTCCTACAAAAGAACCTTCTGTATTATTTTTAATAGTAAAAATATCTTATTCTTATCCAGGACTTGAACCTGAATGGGAATATTAGAAGTATTCTGCTTTACCATTAAGCTAATAAGAAATAGGAAGAAAAGGATTCGAACCTTCGACAGCAGAATGCTATTGAGTTTACAGCTCAACCCGTAAACCAACAAACGGACCCTTCC
>Ga0181467_100376_pt1 | contig 23074 bp, 23 predicted proteins | sample InSIn5gowninarea_2_FD_119079 | JGI IMG/M metagenome (GOLD analysis project Ga0181467, IMG submission 119079) | Clean room microbial communities from NASA Spacecraft Assembly Facility at Jet Propulsion Laboratory, Pasadena, California, USA -... ... | reverse complement strand
CATCACCAACGATGTGCTCCCCCCTTCACAGACTGCCTTGTACTGCCCCCCAACCACGCCTCAGTACCTCGGTTGCCATTCCCGAACATACGCAGTAGCATACTGACTTGTCCACAAAGGCAACTCTAAGCCCCGTCTTGTTCAGCAGATTGAGAACGCAATCGCACCTACAAAACGCAGCACGACTACCAAGGCCAACACATCGAAGCCCCGCACCAGCAAAGTAGCTTCTGGCCGCGTTACTAAACCCAAGGCCACCAGTGCCACAACTACTACCAAGAAGACTACTACAACAACCAAGAAACCTGCTGTAGCACCAAAGAAGACTACCGGTGCGAACGTGAAGACTGTCAAGAAGCCGAGGACAAAGACTGAGAAAGTTGTGGATAAGATTGTTGGAAAGGCGGAGCACATCGTTGGTGATGTTGAAGGCAAGCCAGGAAAGAAGGTAAGTCATTCCCACACATGTAGAATAACAGAAAGCCGTGTTAACTAACACTCCTATCTAGGCCGCAGGTACCGCCAAAGCACGAGGCACAGATTCGACCACCAAGCGTGCCGCACCGCGAACTCGAGGCGTCAAGGCCTGAGAAAGCTCTTGCGTTTGTTCGTTCTATAAAGCTTGATCGTTGCGGCAACGTTTTCTTGCTACGTGCTTCGCTTGCATCGTCACCTGTTTCTACGTAGAGCGAGAGCCATGGGATCCACCATATTTTCCCTTGGTTACGAGTTACGATAAGCCTAGTTTCCTCCCTAGTTGTCAGCGTTCATGTTCGGAATGTGTATGATAAGATACCCAGGCGTTTTTGATGCTTTTGTTGTTAGACAATAGGACTGTTATCAACCAACATATACAAATGTGCTTCAATGTGTCTACCTGCTTGTGGTTCTAGAACAGGAAGCAGTCCTTCTGACAGATTAATGTACGTTGGGAGAAAGTCGTAGCGTAGGGGAATGTTCGGGTACATGGTCAATACAACAAAGTGGTATTCGCTCATAACTATTCAATAGGACCAATGTTCAGAGTACACTCCTAGGCCAGATATCCATCCCTTCAGCCGATCCTGTCTTACTTAAAAGCAACTCTGACCTCCTTTGCAGGTTGCAGCACAATATCAGCATGCATCCCCGGTTCCGTACCGCCCATCCTGTTCTCCACTGACTCGAATCGCTGGAACAGTCTCACAAGCGTATATCCCATCTCCGTAAGCGCAAACTGCTGACCGATACAGATTCTAGGTCCCCCGTTAAATGGGACATAAGTCCAGCTCTTCGGGGTCCATGAATCCCATCGATCGGGTGCGAAAGCATCGGGAGGAGGGAAAGATCTGGAAGTAGGTGGATACAAATCTGCACGACGTTGCATAACGAGGGTCGAGTAACCGATCGGTGTGCCGGCGAGGACACCAATGGGTTGCGTGCCGTCTGGACCACCGCCGGTGGGGAGCGTCGTGTCTTTGAGAGCCATGCGTACGTTGTATGGGACGACGGGGTACAGACGAAGGGTTTCGTTCAGAATGTGTTGGAGGTATTTCATGTTTTTCAAGTCCTCATAGGTTGGCTGGCGGTCGGGACCGACTGTTTGGAGGATTTCTTGACGCAGTTTGGCAGTTATGGTTGGGTCTATGGATAGGTGGTAGATTACCCATGTCAGTGTGCAAGCTGTTGTGTCGCGGCCTGCTAGGAGAACAGAGACAAGTTGGTCGCGTAGCATGTCTCGGTCGCGCGTGTAGCCTGCAATGGCGTGGAGAAATGTGTAGCCTTCATCATGGTTTGTCTTCTTTTCAAGCTCTTCTGGGGACAGTGCGAGGGCTGTGTCGATGAAAGTGGATACGAAATCGTTGATAATCTTGATGGAGTCGTAGAATCCCATGCGCTTTCGCGGGATAAGCCAGTTTAGAGGTCTGCTTGGTGTTAGTGATAGGTTTCAGGCACGTGAGCAAGTTTGCGTACCCGACTTTAGCTACGAAGCTCTGTACACGCTGAGCGTTATAGAATGCATCTGCGAAGACTGTTTTCGGTTCATCCAAACTTCCCACACTCTGGCCAAGTAGGAAGTGCGTAGCTGCATCCAATGTATACCTAAACATCATGTCCAGAGTGTCAATCTCCCCGCTCTCAGCGATTTTAGAGATGAGGATCTGGGTATGTTGCTCGAAGATGTCAATATCGCTTAGGCGATCCTTGACAAATTGCGGACGAATGAGCTGGCGTGAGTTGTGCCATAGTTGCCCATCGGTGGTGAAGATACCTGTTCGAAGGTTGTCAGCCATCCATCCATTGAGTCCAAGACTGTTCAGTTGTCCCGCACAGTGGGGGGCCTAAACTTCCGCCCTCTTATCAACGTACCGTTACCCAAGAAGGTATGCCAGTCTTTCCTAAACTGCTCTCCCTTGCCATAGTCCTTGAACTGCGTCGCAAGAATCGCCTTGATGTTCTCTGGGTCTGCGGTCAGAAGCACGCGCTCGCCGATACCAGCCTCAATTGTGTATCGCCCTGGTCCACACCATTTCTGGAACATGCCAACCCACATTGCGTATGTCTCATCTTTCAGGGCAAAGGTAATGACTTCATACGCCATGTCGAGGCCATAGGGGAAATATGTCTTTCGAACTGGCGCTCGAGCGCCGAGCTTGCGGATTCGCGCATTGATGGAGAATCTTTGTACGATCCTGTAGCCCAGGAGCAGGAGGACGGCGGCGCCGAGTAGGTAGGAGGTCGAGAAATTCGTGCTCTTGAATTCGGCCATGACAGGCAGGGACGATTGCTAGAGCTTCACAGGTTGTCAGCACACACGCATATATGGTAGCGTTCACATGAAGATGGTGTGCCAGGCCGAGTAGACTACCGGCGGGTAAACGACATACTTTAGACTCTCGGGACGACAAGGAAGCCGAGCTTTGACAGCTGCCTCGAGCATGTTAGGAACCAACAGCCAATTGGTGCCATGGGGTTATCCTTCTTTTGTGGCACATGAGCTTGCCATGGCCTCTTGCATCCATGCCTGGTGCAATCAGAACGTCGTGTGCTCCATTGACACCTCGGTATGACATCTGGGAGCACGCGTCCCGCAAGACTCGCTATTTTCGACGTAGACACTGTCTGCTAGAGGCTCGCGTAGCCATGGTGCGCTCATGCACATCCATCCCCGACTCCCTGTAAAAGCGGGGAAGGACGATCGAGATAGTTGGACAAAGTGGGGATGGTGGTGACATGGTGCCGCTCGGACGAAGTCTGGAAGACTTGGGAATCCGAGATCCGTGCTCATAAAACGATATGTTTATATAGGGCGCATAACTCAGCAGCTCCCGTGCTTGTGGTCTGGAGAGGCTTTAGCTGTTTGCTTGCTCGAGAACGTGCGCTGCGGATACCTTCTATCAGCACATGGCGGATCGCCCGGACTGCCGAGGCGGCGGCAGCATCAAGCCGTCACTAGAAACCCGCGCCGCGCGGAGACCCCAGAGGATTGGCAGACATGCAAAGGACGCGACTCAGGGTTGCAAATCGCAATGTACTGAAACTTACTTCGAAGCTGATTGAACTTATCTTTCGCTGAAGACGAGGCTGGACTTGAGCGCCCGCACGTCATCGTGCTTCTGCGTAGGATCTCATGCCCCACTAGCTCGCATCCATAAACTCTCGGCTAACGATACCACCTAAGCTTCGCAGTTCGACAGTCTTAAGCTATACAGTGTATACCAGGCATTAGTATATTACCCTCTGTGACTACCGGGGGCATCACGGTAGCTGTGGCTGTGTGAGGCCATTCGGAGCTTACGGATCGGGCCTACCCAGGTACATTTCCTTGCGCCAGTCTTCGTTCTTGTACATAAATTGCACGTCGTCATCAGTTACTCCTATTCTTCGAGGTGCTCTCTACCCCTCTCAATCTCTATCTGATCTGTTTGCAATATGAAACCTCTTATATTTACCATACAATCTCTTCTCGTTTCTTCAGTAGCGGCTATCTGGCCGATACCCGTCTCTCACGAGCACGGCGATACTGTTCTTTTCATCTCCAAAGATGTACCTTTCTACTGGTACGAACCTGGCGCAAGAAATGTAGGGTCGAACATACATCAAACTCCCTTTCTCTTTGCATCAAATTCTAACAGCACTCCCATTGTACAGGACAGCAGCCAGCTCAATTTGCGCAAGAGTTACACGGAACCAGTGCTTAGCGAAGCATCCAAGAACTCAACCCAGGAAGGCGTTACAAGCGACGATATAATTGAGTACGCTATCGGTTCTACGTGGCAAACAGTTTTCAACAACAACTTGTACCCATGGAAATTCCACCCTCGGGACTGGGATGAGCCGTCCCCAAGCGCGTCAAACACAACATACGTCTCTCGTGTCGATGTCAAACTGCTCAAAGCTGATCAGCCAGATGTCGCCAAGTCTCTCGCTGGAGAGGTCGACGAATCCTACAGCTTGACTTTAACAGAGCAGGGTGTTGCAAGCATCAGCGCGAACACTAGCATCGGAATAGCACGAGGCTTGACGACATTCACACAGCTCTTCTATGCACACTCGAACAAGCAGGATGTGTACACACTTTCGGCGCCTGTGCAGATATTCGACAGTCCGAAGTTCCAGCACCGTGGTATCAATCTCGACACCTCACGAAACTACTTCTCTACGGCCGACGTCAAGCGACAAATCGAGGCGGCTGCTTACAACAAGATGAATCGGTTCCATCTCCACGTAACGGATAGTCAGTCCTGGCCTTTGGAGATACCCTCCATGCCCGAACTCTCCGCGAAAGGAGCGTACCGTCCGGACTTGGTCTACACAGTAAACGACTTCAAAGACTTCCAACGCTATGCAGCGATTCAAGGCGTGCAGATGATCACCGAAATTGACATGCCAGGTCATACCTCAATCATACACCGTAGCTTTCCTGATCTAATAGCAGCATTTGAGCAACAACCAGATTGGAACACCTATGCCGCCCAGCCACCAACCGGCACACTGAAGCTCAATTCCACTGCTGTCTACGATTTCGTCGAAAAGCTATTCAACGACTTACTACCAAGGGTGTTCCCGTACTCAGCGTACTACCACACCGGCGGCGATGAAGTGAACCGAAATGCGTACTTACTCGATGATACTGTCAGGAGCAACGATTCGGCTGTCCTGCAACCTCTTATGCAGATATTCGTCGATAGAGCTCATGACCAGGTACGCGCCGCAGGGCTCACACCTGTTGTATGGGAAGAAATGCTGTTAGAGTGGAACTTGACACTCGGCTCCGACGTGATTGTGCAGTCGTGGCAGAGTGACGAAGCAGTTGCACAAATCACCGCAGCAGGACACAAAGCCTTGGTTGGAAACTACAATTATTGGGTAAGTGAGGCTTCTTTTACAACTACTATAGATAACGACATTTTCTCGTCCACTCTCTTCTCTTCCAACAAATGATAGATCGCGCATACTAATAGATGATAAAAGTACCTCGACTGCGGCAAAGGCCAGTGGCTCAATTTTGATCCTTCGGTCAGCGCCAATTACTGGCCTTACCAGGACTACTGCGCTCCTTTCCATAACTGGCGTCTTATCTACTCGTACGATCCTTTGTCTGGCGTTCCAGCTGAGAACCAACATCTCGTATTAGGCGGTGAAGCGCATATGTGGGCCGAACAAACCGACCCTGTCAATGTTGATCGCATGATTTGGCCTCGTGCGGCTGCGGCTGCGGAGGTGCTCTGGTCGGGAGCCAAGGACGGGCAGGGGCAGAATAGGAGTCAGATTGATGCAGCGCCTAGGCTGAGTGAGATGAGGGAGAGATTGGTGGCGAAGGGAATTGGTGCTGAGCCGATCCAGATGCCATATTGTACTATGGAGGGGAACGTTTGTCAATTAGGGTTTACTGGGTGAGGCGGAGTGTGGAATATTGAAGGGAGTATAGTACTAAGGAACTCGTTTGTCCTCCTGATGTCACTACTGAAGCAGATGCAACAAACAAGCATGTATTTACGGTATCTGCTCCAGCAGCGACATCATTGGGATAAACAAGCCCCCTCGCAGTGGGTAACGAATTGAATCATCGGATTGCATCATATATATTCCTCTCCGCGTTTCCTCAACGCCAAGCGCCCTCAGAATCCTCACAACCATGATACTGGGTACGTTATCAGAATTCCATGGCATCAGCACCCTCCTCCCTCTCCCTCTTGAGCGCTGGTTTTTCCTCATCCACTAAGCCAGCAACGAATCGCCTAAAGTAATCTACATATGGCTTCAGGCTTGTCTTCTCCCAATCCTGCATCTTCTTATCCGTTTCTTCGCCTGACCAATCATCGATTTCCTGAAGCAATTGAGTGACTGTAGGTACACTCAACGGATCGAATTCTTCCACCTTCGTCGTGTCGATCGGGACACAGACACGACCTGTTCCAGGATGGATTACGAATGGGGATTTGAGCAAATGATTTAGCTTCTTGGAGACTTCGGCATCGAGACGGGGGTATGTGTATTCTAAGATGATGTCTTGTTTGGCTTCGCGAAGGTCCTTGGGTGACTTTGACAAGGCACCGGATTTTGCCAACGCGTCGATGTCGGCCCATTTCGATGCGCTAGGGCGGGAGGGCGCAGAGTCCCACTTCTTCTGCAATGCAGCCTTCAGGGTAGGGTCTGGGATGAGGTTGAGAAGGTGTGCGGCCTTTTCTTCTGTTGCCCACGGATCTTGTTCAGCAAGAATGGTGGTTTGGAAGTGTTCTTTCAGGATGTCCAGACTACGCTCAAGATGGGGGTGTAGTGGTCGCCATGCATGTACTCTTTTGCCGCCTTGATCTCCTCCCTTGAGCAACTCGAGATAGCTGGCCACTGAGCGGCGCTTCTGGTCGTCCATTTCTCGTGCACGCTTGTCACAAACCCAGGCGTGGGCTCCTCGACGACCGGAGTACACCCAGAGAATGTGTTTGAACCCAAAGTCTTCCCGTAAAGCAACGTCGATGGTCTTGATGGCCATTGTGATGAAGCCCCAGCACTTCAGACAGATGTTCGCACCCGTGCAACATGTCCTGATATCATCGTAATCCGTCATATCGATATCGAACACCAACTCTTTCATCAACGGGCGGAATGAGCTCGCTTTCCGCAGTGTCTTCCTGTCTCGCGGGTTCGTGCTATACATGGGACCGATTTCGAAACGCGAGGGCAGCATGTTTATGCATTGCTTCCGTAGTAGATCGGCTGTTGGGAACGATTGGTATCGTAGGTATGCGTCGTTGGGTAGGGTGAAGGCGAATTCGCGGTGTGCAAAGTCATTGGTAGGTGTTGCGGAATGGTTCAGCCATTGGAAGAGAGGGCGGAAAGGGAACAGGCGTTGGTAGAAGGCACGCATGACGTCTGGATCGGAGAATGATGATTTGGATGTGATCTTGCTATATCGATATCAGCGGTGGCCATGGATGTAACACTTCGACAGGTGGGGCGTACATTGGTGCGGGTTGTGAGGCATCCTCTTGCGACGTGGGTGCCGGCGCACTCGAAGCAAATTCTTCGTCTGAATCTTCATCGTCGAAGAGCTCTTCGAGGCTTGCTTTGGACTTGTCTGCCGCGGCAGGCGTGGGTGCGTCGTCCATTGCGACATCTTGCGTCTCTGGTTCTATTTTAATAGCGTCGCCTTGGGACGGCGCCGCTGAGGACTCCTCTGCAGGCGTAGACTCTGGCGTAGTTGAATGTGGCATCTCGGAAGTCATGCGATTAGATTTCGGCGTATATGTGGTGAGGACGCGTACGCTGGCAATGAAAGAGTTGGTCGACGCGTTCGCGTATAGTGGCCGCGGGCGCGTTCGAGGTGTAGGGGTACCCTTGTCTAGTGTCCCCCATTGCTTCCTCATTTGGGTCACCCTCCCTCGTCATATCGCGTCAACTTCCAAGCAAACATTCTCCACCTTGCTCAAACCTCAGGGCATGAACCCCGACAACAAGAACTGTTCCGCGACTGATGGCGGAGGAGGAGGACACTGTGTCCGGCGAAGGGTGGATATCGGATGACAGCAGCTTCTATGGTGTGTCCTTGATATATTCCGTACTGGGACATGTCACAGCCGCACCTGACTAACAATTGGACCAAGGTGATGAAGCTGAGCAACAACATCAACTAAGGCTATGCGAAAACTTCAAGCACGAACCTTTCTGGCATGCACATCGGAAGGATCTTAATGTGATCACGATGGCAGCCAGAGCACCAATACCACTATCTGATAAGGCGACTTCAGGTACAGAGACTGCAGTGAAAGACACCAGCTTCAATATGTCGGGTGTCGACCGCAAAGCTATGGAGCAGGAGCGACTTGCGCGATCAGGCAAACGGAAGCGAGAGCTCTCACCCATACCGTCACACGAACTGTTCAATCCTCTAGAAGGTCAGAAGGATGCATGGCAACTGGGCGAGCCTGTCGATGACTTCGTCAGACGCCTTCCTCCATATAATACAGCCATCACTACATTCCCTTGGATCTGGGCCGCTAATCCACATCGCAATCCTCGCGACAAGTCACCTTCGCCTTGTGTTGAAGACTTCACATCGCGTGGCATGGTCTTACTTGAGCAGTCGCTTCAGACTCGCCGTGATATCCAGATGGAAGGGGCCAGAGGACCGAGAGGTATGGTGACTAAACAGCTCAATCAAGAGAGTAAGGCTCTACAGGGACGGATTTCAAGCCTTGCAAACGAGACAAACGTTCTTTCCGGAAAGGTATAATCAGCTGGATAATCCGTGCAACCGCCCACTCGTATGACTGACCCAGACTAGTGGATGTTATTCCCGAAATCAGTAGACGTTACACGGGTTTGGAAGCAAGTCGTTGCAAACGTGATTGACAATCGACTTGGTTGTACCTGTAAGGTCGCTACCGACGATGGCAAAGAAGAGCGACTGAGTGAGTTCCATTTGTAATCTGCAGTGCACAGGTACTGACTCAGAAATACCAGTTTGTGTATACACAAAGGACTTCCAGGACGCTGACGACGTATTGCGAGTACTCCATGAACTTGAAAACATGGGTCTCCTGAACGGTGACAGAACCATCTATTACAAACCAGATGCATACACTTATCTGAATCTCGTCCGCGATACAGCCGTAGAATATGGCCTACAAGCGAGTCTTTACAACTCTCGGTCTTTGTTGGCGGCTAACAAGGTGCCGAAGTCAGCATTGCTGGCCCAGAAGAAGCAGTCGACCCTGAGCGGTTTTCTTTAAGTGGGCATTGACGGCTATAGTGCTACTTGGGGATGAGATCAACAGCAACAACCAACTAAGGGATGTTGGAGAAGATACAAGTTTTACGTACTCACTCTAAGGTGTGTTTCAATTGCAGCACAATATCCAGTAATAAATCTCATCACGCTGTTCTCACCCGTAGCATCGTCACCGCGATTGGTGGCGGCTACGTCCTCTGGTCGGTCTCAAAAAGGCTGTTCACAGACAAACAAGTACGCGTGAGGCATGCGGTTATACCTGTCGACGCTGATCTCCGAGCCGCTCCCGGAAGCAACAGCGCATTTGATATGCCAACGAGACTGCAACTAAGACCGTTGCGTACCATGCTGAGCAATATACCCTTCAACCACTCGAAGCAAACGTAAGCAAAATTCATCTCCGGTGTTGCAGCGCAGCTGCATGGTCTTTACCGCTACACTGAATAGCCCGTAGGCGCATGCAGCCAATGTAGAGGCGTTTCGGCGCATCGTGTCTGCAAAGTCTACTGGCCGCCAGAGCCAGTTGAGAGTAGTTGTCGTTCTGCGACGTACGTGGTGTTGGCGCGCTACTGAAAATTCCAGAACCCGTGAGGCGTCGAGTTTCCGTTACTCGATAGTTACCTTGAGGACAGGGCTTCGACCGCCGTAGTTCGCCGCTTGCGGTGGACGACTTCTACCGACGATCACAACATGTCAGAATATCGGAACACTCCGAAACCACATTTTGGCCATCTCTTCACTTTTCTACATATTCGCGTCTTTCGAGATTCCGATACGGTGTCTGAGTATGTTCATCCTTCTATAAAAGAGGTAGGCGGGACAACGGATGCAGAAAAGACCCGGGCGCATTCTGGTTCTCGGCTGATTATATGGCCATCGGCCAGCCCCGAGAATTGCGAGGGCGTCCATATTGGACTAGCCTGGCTGGTATCAGTTCCGGCATATTGTGTTTCCCTTACTCGATTGAAATCGAGTAATGGGAAGATCGTGTTGGGAGGTACGCTGGCTGACATACGTTTAGCTTCTCCGGACAGAACCGGGCCTTACTCCGATATCCTCAGAACTCACACCTCTTGTCCACCAACGAGCATCACGACATCAACAGTCCTTCTTACCTAACCTTCAGAATGGAATCTCCAGGGAAGCAGTGAATAATATATGGTAGACGTTCGAGATCCCAGAGGTATGATGCTCAGCCGTTGGCCCTGCGTTAGTTCGGGGGCTCTAATCGCGCGATCTACTGTGCGCCTATCGCATGCAGCTAAATCCTTGCAGCTGCTTATCAGTGACATACGCACGGTCCCCCAACACCATCTAAGACGTGCAGCAACAGGGTGAGGAAGTTTGCCGATTTCAACATTTGACCAGGTTCTCAAGATAATTTTTCATAAGCATATATGGCTGAGCAAAGCAGTTTTCATTACGTGCGATTTGCACAGCAGAGATAGTGTGTTACCGATCATGAGAGTAGAACGCAGCACCATGGCCAACAGACTCGTATCTACACTAGATCGACCAACGGGAGACAGGGTCGAGATGCATGGCTAAGGCGGCCACGATAGCCTACCTCCACACTAGTTACTCGATAGAATCGAGCAACGTGTATTTCAGGGTTCGCCGATGCTCCACAGTCCCCTGACGCCATGTTAGCCAGTCCCAGATTCTGGCTACAATGCTCCGAGAATATCTTTGGTCTGGCCCCTACCAACGGGTAGATAAGAGGCTGTACCCCAGGTTTTGGCGTTTTTGGTAATCAGTCACCCAAAGAATTTCTTCCGTTACACGTCTTCAGTGTTTGAAATTACCACTTCCCTTTTTCTCTACGAGAGCCGAACCACATTCCTCTTTGACAGTTGTTAGGCGCAACACCAAACGTGCCTTATCAACGCTTATCTGCAGCTCACCCGGAAACGCCCACACCCTCTTCCCCGCGTTTGCCGAGTTCGGGGCTTGTTACTGTATATAGCTCTTGCTGTTAGCACGGACTTGAGCACTTGAGCACTGCTTTACCTGGTCTTTTACGTCCTTCTCGTCTTCTCGCAGTCAAAAACATATACAACTTGTCATCATGGCTCCACACGCAACCACACCTCCACCTGTTTCGCACGAGCAACCCGTTCAAGCTATCACAGTTCTTGCTTCCTCGAGAGCAGTCGTTGCTGGTCGGTTGACTGAGGCTACCATCGTTGTATCAAACCATACAGGGAAGATCACATCCATCTTCCATTCAGTACTTCCCCCTACAGACTTCCCCGAAGGCACATCGTATACAGACTACTCGCCAAATATCCTACTACCTGGTCTTGTTGATGCTCATGTCCACCTCAACGAGCCTGGCCGAACGGAGTGGGAAGGCTTCTGGACTGGTACCCGTGCTGCAGCATTCGGTGGTGTCACAACTGTCATTGACATGCCTCTGAACGCTATCCCTCCTACGACGACCGTTGAGAATCTCAAGATCAAATGCGAGGCATCACAAGGGAAATGCTGGGTCGATGTTGGCTTCTATGGAGGTGTCATCCCTGGTAACTCGGGTGATCTGAAAGCTCTAGTCAAGGAGGGTGTTCGTGGCTTCAAGGGCTTCTTGTGCGACAGTGGCGTAAGTACCTATACCTCAATATTCCAAAAACACGTTACACTAACATATGTATAGGTCGAAGAGTTCCCTGCCGTTTCATCTGTAGACATCGAAAAGGCCCTCCTCGAACTCAAAGACTCAGCAACAACACTAATGTTCCACGCCGAAATGATCCCACCCATCTCCGACTCTGTAGGCGACGACATCCAACGTTCTAACCCCCCTCTTGCCCCTAAAGGCCCTCTAACCTCCTACGACACATTCCTCCAATCCCGCCCCCCATCATTCGAGACCTGCGCCGTAGCCGAAATTCTCTCATTAGCGCATCTCGCTCCTGAGCTCCAACTCCACATCGTCCATCTCTCTGCCATAGAAGCCATCCCCATGCTACGCAAAGCACGTGCCGATGGCATAAAAATCACAGCAGAGACTTGTTTCCACTACCTTGCCCTTGCGGCAGAAGGTATTCAAGAAGGCGACACACGACACAAGTGCTGCCCGCCCATCCGTTCCCAATCGAACCAAGACGGTCTGTGGGAGGAACTTCTCCAAGACACAGCTGATGGCGTCATTCAAACAGTCGTCTCAGACCACTCTCCTTGCACCCCAGAGATCAAACTCCTTCCCTCACATCTTGCGCCAAAGAAGCCGTCTCCTCGCAAGGAGGGTCACGCGAAAGACTGTGATTCGTGCGAGAGCAGCGAGGGCGAGATGGAAGGACCGGAAGAGAAGGGTGACTTCTTCGGCGCCTGGGGCGGCATCTCGAGTGTGGGGCTCGGCCTACCCATTCTATGGACCGAAGGCACAAAGCGCAACCCTGACTTCAGTGTTGAGGAGATTGTTCGCTGGTGCTGCAAAAACACGGCGAAGCAAGTTGGCCTTGAGAAGAGCAAGGGTGATATTGGTGTGGGCTTTGATGCTGATATCGTTGTTTTTGACGATGAAGCCGAGTTCTTGGTCGAGCCAAACACCATGCTGTTCCGTAACAAGGTCTCACCATACGAGAACAAGACGCTCAAGGGTGTTGTAAGGGAGACTTGGCTACGTGGCCAGCGTGTCTTCACGAGGGCAGAGGGATTTCAAGAGAAATCTGGTCCACAGGGCGAGTTGCTGCTTGAACCAAGGAAAATGGACGCTTAGGTTAAGAAGAATGGCTGAAGGGTAGTCTGTTCAATTTCTCGTTGTCGTTATGGGAAGCATGGTGTATACATGTACATGGGACACTGCATACAGCACGTAGTGCTTGACATCTCTTTTCTCTCTATTGCATAGAAGGCGTTTTACTATTGAGGGTATGCCAGAACAAATCCTTCATGATTCCACATATTTTCAATTCGAAACAAGCTGAAAGAAGACTACTGCAATTCTTCCCTGTGAACTCCATGTCACACAACACCAGCTAAGCTAGCAACAAGCGGTGTACCCTGAAATGTCTCACGTCCCGACAAGCACGAATATACTGTGAATGACAGCCCACTTCCCATGCATAGTATAACACAAACCCTTCATCTCTTGCGTATGTATGTCTTGAAATAAGACCAAGCCACCCGAAAAGATGATTTACAAATACTTCTTGGGAGCACCACCACGCCTCTTCTTGTACACAATATAAGCACCCACAATCATAATTTGAACAGCGACCGCAATGAAAAAGAATGTAGTCATGCTGGGTCCACTCTTTGTGACAACTGTGATGTTGCGTTAGCTTAATCCCTCTTTCGAATCGTACGAGCCCAGAGTTCTTTACTTACCGTCACCCATCATGCCGGGTAAGCTCTGCATGACATTGCCGTGGTTCCTGTCCAGCGCGAGATGGATCTGGCTCATGAAGTCCTTGAAGTCCTTGTTCTCCAAGTCTCGCAGTATCTGCATGGTTGTTCGCTCGACCTTTTCTACGTTGCGAATCGTGGCAGCGCCGCGGTCGTCGATGGGTACGATGCGGTGCATGAGCTCGTTCCAGCGCTCGTCGTTCTGCTTTTGGATTCTCTCGACCGTCTCAGCGATTTCGAAGACGCGGTTGTTGATGATCTGGATACGGTTGTGGAGGTCGGCAAACTGGTCTTGCTGCGAGCGGATGTTGCCTGCCAGGACGTCTTCGAGCATCTTTGGGATGTCGTTCTGCGAGGTGGAGGAGCCGTAGTTTTGTTGTGCTTGGTTCTGCTTGTGCGTCTGCTGCTCGTGACCTTGTTGGACAGCACGATCCTGCTGCTGCTGGTGGTTTTGCTGGGAGTTGATGTAGTCCTTCTTCTTCAAGTTGGGCTCTTCGCGAGCGTAGGAGTTGGTAGTAGACACGATAAACTTGTGAACTTCGAAAGAGTCGGGGTTCTCAGCGGAGGAGGCGCTTACACCGAAGTAGTAGCCTTCAGGAAGTGCAACCTAGAAAGACAGTCAGTGACGTGTATCTTGGGGGACGGAGGATAGAAGCATACCTTATCGGTCTTGAAGCATGTCTGCCCGTCTACAATGACCTCGAGGAAGCCCTCTGCGTGATGCAGCTTGATGGGGGTAAGTTCTCCACGGTTCCTGTATGCGTAGTCGCATTTACCAAAGGCCAGCGTGTCTGGATCAGGGTGAGACCTAATGTCCTTGGTTCCATCATTCAAGAAACCGCGGACAGAGCCTCCGTGCCCTTCGTACTGGTCTACGAGCAGTACTAGACCATCGAACTTGGGCGCGGTAAACACGCTCGCTGGCGTCTCATGCGCTTGTGAATCCCTCACATACCACATCTGGAGATTACCACCTCCACGCTCCATACCAGTCGCTCTAAAGTCCAACTCAGCTGTCCAATCGCCTTTGTGGTGTAGCGGGTCCTGAGCCCATATTGAACCGCGCTTGCCTCCTGGGTAAGGGGGTGTAAGGATAACTCTGTCGGAGAGTACCTGCGGCACATAGTCGTCTGCGCCCTGAATGACAAAGTGGGGAACGGAACGAAGATCGGGCGATATGTAAACACCTGCTTTCTGGCCAAAGCTTAGGTTGTCTATGACATACTGTGCGTATGCTGGGGAGAGAGCGAGGGTGGACCAGGCAATGGTTCGCAGCGATTGCGATGTGATGTGCATGTTGGTGGGGCGCGACGCGCTGCTCGTGTCGACAATGAAGTTCGAGTCTGGTAGCGATTGATGGTTCGACTATGTGCAGAAGTAGTCTTGATCTACCTGAAGTCCTGTTAGGGGTTGCCAAGTTAGGTCCATGATATCGATCGAACGCACCTCCTGCTTGACCACTAGTTCACCTGCGTCGCAATGCTCCACGCGACAAGCGTAATACAATTAGTCGGGATAGAAAGAAACAACCGGGTATCACGAAACGATGACAATGCACAAGAAGAGAAGAACTACCACCAGATGGGCAGGTACGCAACTTAATTAGAGATGGAGGAGCTTATGGACAGCTGTGCTTAAGACGGGACTACCTATGACATTGATTGGGTGGTCTATGCGCGGACATACTGTGACAACTGTAAGAGCCACCGTCTAACATGAGACGTCAAGCCCACGAAGATAGTCGACCTGTGGATACAGAGACGGCGAAATGTTTCAAGCGATGCACAAAGAACCGAGAATAGAGTCGCAAAAGGGTCTACTGTGCGAGAAACAGCGATGCGGAGGTTTGGCTTGGCGGTTGCTCTGCGTCGGGGATTGTGATTCGCCGGCTACCATTTTCTCCATCGTCGTCTACCTCATCACCGAGCTCTCATCCGCCATCGTCGCCGCCTAGACGTCTCACGCACCCCACGCCAGCCCCTCACCTTTACCGCCAACATGTCTGCACCGGATCCAAAGGAAGCCTGGTCGCGCATCCAGAATGAACTTACACGACGAAGCGCTCGATTCGGCGGCGCGGGCGGCGGCGGACCACCGAAGGGTGTCTTTGGAGGAATCGGAGGGCTGATACTCATCGGTGGCGGAATATGGATGGCCAACAACGCCCTGTTCAACGGTAAGCCCTGCTTTGTCGAGGCCTCTAATTAGGCACTTCCGACTTTCCATGAGCCCGAATCGTACTAACTCACCACAGTCGATGGTGGCCACCGAGCAATCAAGTATACCCGAGTAGGCGGCGTTCAGAAGGAAATCTACAGCGAAGGAACCCACTTCCGAATTCCATGGTTCGAGACTCCCATCACCTACGACGTGCGCGCCAAACCACGAAACGTCGCTTCCCTTACCGGCACCAAGGACTTGCAGATGGTCAACATAACCTGTCGTGTACTCTCAAGACCGCGGGTAGAGTCTTTACCGCAGATCTACAGGACACTGGGTACCGACTACGATGAGCGCGTCCTGCCATCCATCGTCAACGAGGTCCTCAAGAGCGTGGTGGCGCAATTCAATGCTAGTCAACTCATCACACAGCGTGAGAACGTCAGTAGGTTGGTACGAGACAACCTGGTCCGGAGAGCAGCGAGGTTCAACATCATGTTGGACGACGTTTCCCTGACAGTAAGCCCTCACCTATACACCCTTCTTACCCCGCATCTTCTGACCATGCTTAGCACCTCGCCTTCTCTCCCGAGTTCACCGCTGCCGTAGAAGCCAAGCAAGTCGCACAGCAAGAGGCCCAGCGTGCCGCTTTCGTCGTTGACAAGGCCCGTCAAGAGAAGCAAGCCACCGTCGTCCGCGCCCAGGGTGAGGCCCGCTCCGCCGAGCTGATTGGTGACGCCATCAAGAAGAGCAGGAGTTATGTCGACCTTAGGGAGTTCGAGAACGCAAGGAATATCGCACAGATCCTGCAACAGAGCAGCAATAAGGTCTACCTTGACAGCAAGGGTCTTGGTCTGGACATCAGCCAAACCTCGGCGGACAAGGAGCAGAGGGCGAACAGGAAGTAAGAGGATGTGGCGGAGAGTGTCTCCAAAGAATACTTTTCCAAAAACCAACATCGTGTATAAATATATTTGGGAAAAGCGAGGTGCAAGCGTGCAAGTGTGTAGCTTTCCACTCATGACGAATAACAACAAAGTACTCCAAACTCAAACCATGATACATTTTGAATAACTTGCCAACGCCCTCTGAGCGCAAAGTATCAAAGATAGACACAGTTAGTCGAGTATGCGATTCTAGTACAATAACAGGAGATGAGAGGACGTGTTCAAGGTGATGATATTAATGCGCAAATACTATGTAGGGGTATCTCTATTCTTCCTCTTCCTGTACGGTCTTCCTCTTCTTTTCCACGTGCTCTTCTTCTTCCCCTTCATCAGTAGATTTCGTCTCGGCCACACCATCACCACCCTCAACCTCATCGATTGCTCTCTTCCTCTTCTCAGTCCTCGTGACCTCCTCGCCAGCCGACTTCTCAGTAACAAACAGCGTACTGGCCGTCTCCTTCACATTACTAATCTGCTCGCTCACTTCCGCCTCCAACTCATCCTCTTCCTCATCGACCAGCCCCAGATCAACTGTATTCTTATCTGGATCCTCGAGCGCAAGCTGGATCTTTTCCAGTCCCATATCGTCACCCTCGAGCGTCTCACTGATCTCCGGATCTATCCACCCCTCCGTATAACTGCCTCCAAAATCAATGATCCAAAGCTCGTCGTGAGCGTCCACCATGAAGTTATCCGCTTTCGCATCACCCCATATAATGTCGTTGTCGTGAAGTAGCGATATATACTCTGCACTCTTCTTGCTCCAAACGCGCCGCTTCTCCTCATCTACTGAAGACTTGAGCAGCTTTGTCAATGGCGTCGGTGTCTCGATGTTCTCTAGCAAGAGGCCCATTACTTCTGTCTTGCTGTTGCCCAGAGCGACGAAGCCGCGCAGGCGGGGGAACTTGATGTCGAGATTCAATTTCTCCATTTTCCGCAGGATCTGTATTTCGCGCTTCACAGAGTCGGGTTGGTCGGATACTACGGGTTTGAAAAAATATGTTTCGCTGCTCTCGTTATGCAGAACTTGACCTGGATGGGCGGGTGGAGGCATGCTGACTTCGGATTGGACGGTTAGGTCGTTTGCATTGTGCCAGGGAAGTTTGTAGTCTTGCATGTATTTTGGGACTTTCATGCGAGGTACGAGGTCTTCGATTCTGGCTTCTAGATCGGTTGTTGTTTCTAGGAGTGTTGGGGAGAGCTCTCCCTTTGCGATCTTCAAAGTGTAGAAATAGGTTGGGCCGTGGTACCATTCGTAGAGTGTTGATTCTTCTGGTTCGCGGTTCGGCGGCGCGGAGGTTTGCGTGATGTCGGAGAAGGAGGCGAGGATCCAGTTTCGCAGTTCGACGCCTGCACTGGCGGAGTCTTGGTCGGCGTCTTCTCCTGCTTCTTCGATGTTTTCTGGTGTGTATTCACCATCATCTGGTACATACTCGTCGTCGGCCGAGACGTCCACCCCGCTGTCCTTTCCCTCCGAGCCTTCTCGGTCTTTATTCTTGTTATTCTTCTTATGATGGACTTTCGCTTCTCGCTCTTCAGCTAACTCCTCCTCACGCTCCTCGGCTTCGCGGAGTGCGGAGACCAATTCGAGATACTTGTAGTAGAGAGGCTTCTCGCTGGATTTCTGGAGCGTTTTGGGATCAACAGTGACGTGGAAGCGGACATCGTTGATGAGAGCAGTTAAAGCGCAGCTATCGTCCTCGTCGTAGGAAAAGTGTAGAGTGTAGGCTTTGTTGGCAGTAGTGGTTTGAGTCATTGCTTCACGAACAATGAGATTGTAAGTAACAGACGTATTGCAAGAATGGGTAGAGATGGGCTATAATGCGAACGTCGGGAGACTACATCTATACCTTCCATGCAACAGCCCACGCCTACAATCCTACCCCTGCGCCGACATCATCGCTATGGCAGATCGCCGACCTAATCGCAAAGTAAATGCCATGCCACACTTTAGGGGGACTTCATCTGGCCCATGCATCTACATCATAGATATCGTCCTGATCTGCAGGTACGATCGAGATAGTGGAGCAATAGCATCGTCAGCAGGAGTGCTAAGTGGCTGGAAGGCACGGAAGGGTCGATAGATCCGATTTGAATCGAGTTAAGGGTATCGATCTGAAACTGTATGAAATTGACAAGGTTGGGGGGAAAGGAATCGGGATTGGCGCGTCGCGAACGCGTCCACGCGCGATGTCGTGACGTCAAAGAAAGTGCTGGGACGACTTAGCGCTTCACGTTTCTGCGACGACCATCCCCCGTACGACACCCGGTGGGCACATTTTGCTTTTGGCCAGGCCGCTCGTTGACACGCCAATCACATGCAAGTACCAAGTTTGAATGATGACATTTCACCATGATGTGTTTTGAATTGAGAAGACGTCCAACATTGTCTCATTGCTACAGAGGCGCTCATCTATCGTGGTGGCGCATCGCTAGCAGACATGCTGCACTCATTCTGACGTTAAACGTCGTGAGATAACCTAACCGTATACGCCTTTTGGAAAAAAAAAACAATCCTGCCTGCGAAAGGAGCGTGATCCCACGTCTTGCGGCCCCTACAATGAATAAAAGAACAGAAGCGAAACATCGTCCTCTCGTAAGAATAATCTCAGATCCTGTCCAAGCCCGCTCAAAATGCGAAAATCGAAAGCAACGCGTTGAAATATCTTCCAGAGATCTTGCGAACGCCAAGTCATTATACGTTCGTAATCCATAACAGTTATCATACAGTCTCGCAGTCGAGTCGTGACGTCGCGTAAGAAGATTTACACAGTGAAGTCCAAGAGGTCGTACGAGGAAGAGTCCAGTGAAGTGAAGTCACCCATTGCCTTCATCTCAAGATCGAACTGAGAGTACGAGCTGTCGGGCATCGTGTCAAACAGCTCATCAAGAGCGTCCTTGGACTCGATTGGCGATGTTGGTGGTGTTGTAAACTGATTTGACTGGATCGATGACCGCGATGGAGAGGAAGACACTTTCAAAGGGCTGGACTGGACTGGCTCACTGGAACCGTTGGTAGACCCGGAAGAAGCAGGCCGTACGTCAGCGGGCGACATGGGGGGTGTGTGCGAGTGTTGAGAAAGCTGTTGGAGGATGTTCATGGACGCGGTGTCACTTGGGTAGGTAGCAGATGCAAAGCTCGATTGTGCATCTTCAGCGAAAGGGCTTGATGAGGTCTCGAAGCTGGAGTATGTGTTAGCGTTGTGTGAGACGGAACATGACTGAGATACTGACCTGAAGGGATCCACTGAAGCATTCATGGAGTCGTAGCTTTGCGAATCGGAGAGAAGCTGAGCTGGCTCATATCCCTCAATCGGTGATGAGGATCGAGCCTCTGAGTATGGCGAGCCAGCCGAAGACGGTGGTGCGGATACTATCGCACGTCTCGTTCTGCTGGCCTTCTCGACGCGCTGCTCCATGTCTGGGCGGTTCTTCTTCGGGCGGCCACGCTTGGCTTGTCGTCGGACTGCATCAGGGAATCCACCGACACACATGCCACGCTGACGGTGACGTGTGAGGGCATCTTGTCGAGCAAAGCCTGCGCCGCAGGGGCACTTGTAAGGCTTGTTGCCTGAGTGGATCTTTGCGTGGCGCTTCAGGTCATGCTGTCGGACAAAGCACTTGCCGCATCCATTGCACTTGTACTGACGATCGCCAAGATGAGTTTGAACGTGGGATCGGATGTTCTCACGACGTCCGAAGACTTTGCTGCAACCTTCATAAAGGCAGGTCCACTTGCCAGTTGTGGCATCTTGCTCGCTGATGTAGCGCGCGACTTCTTCTGGTGCAATACCAGTGTACTCATAGCTTGCGTCAACCTCAAGATCATTGAAGATCTGGGGCTGCGAGAATGAGTCCATCATGGGTAGACCGCTGATTGACATTGAAGTTTGCGATGTAGGCAGCATAGACTGTGTCTGGGAGAACATCATCTCTTGGTGCTCTTCGATGTTCTCCAAGAAGGATTGTACGTCCCTCTGTCGTGGTGAAGATACTGGCGATGGTGACAAAGCATCGGATGTGTAGTAGGATGACGACTCGTAGCCCATATCGGCGTCCGGGTTGTCAAAGTCGAAAGTCATGGCTCTTGAGGTTGGCTCAAGGTTGATGTCACCCATAGCAGTGAAGCTTGGGTGCTGAGGAGTTGCGCTAAAAGCCTCATGACTGGGTAGCTGCGCAGGCTTTTGTGGTGTCGCAGTGGGTGTTGGGAGGATGTTAATGAAGACTTGTCCACATGAGCCATACACTGACTGTATGTGCTCGTGAAGTTCTTTCAGTTGCTGTTCAGTAGGGGGTTTAGAAGAGGAGGAAGGAGGCTGCTGGGGAGACTGCGCGCGGACTGTCCTTCGTGGAGTCCGCGGTGTGATGGGAGAGATCTGTACTGGGGATGCCAAAAAGGATTCCTGGGGGCCCGGCTGGGGCTGTCTGTGCGAATGCGCTACTTGCATAGATTGCTGTGGTATTTGTCCTAGATTGTTAGTATTACTTACCGTACTGTCCTCCTGCTGGAAGGATGGTGTGTCGAATGGTCCTGGTTGGTGTGTGTATTCCTGGTTTGTGGCTTGTCGGGCGGCATGGATGGATTCTAGGCTGAGGCCGCGTAGATCCAAGCTCATACCGCTTCGGTTTGGTCGTCGTCGGTGTAGGTTAGCAGGTGGTGCTCGTACTGTGGGTGCGTCAAAAACAGTGGGTGTCGACAGTTGTCGGCGGTGCTGAATTCGTTGGCGCTGGATGCCGGCTGGCATGTTGTTGGACAGCATTTCGTATGCAGGTCGAGTCCGGAGTTGGTTCTCGGGAGGATGGGGAATAGTCCTATGGGTTCCGAAACTGATGTGGTGTTAGCATTTGATGTCATGTGATGGTTCGACTGCGCTGAGATGGAAGTCTCGAGTAACTTACCTCACGCAAAGCAAGCGGCGCTCCGCCGGGCGGTTGGTATCCTTATGAAATCCTCAGTACAGATGCAGTCTCCCAGTAGCCTGCTTCAAGTAAGTATGAGGCCGAGGCCTGTGCTAGTGTATATGAGTGCTGGTGGAGATGTGTTTAGTAGCAGTCGCTAAAGCAGCAGTGGATGTTTGAGATGAATAAAGAGATGTGGATGCGAGGGATGAATAGTGCTGGTGAAGTGGAGGATAAATGCGGAGGAGGAGATGACGATGTATAATACCTTACCGGGACGGGTAAACATAGAGCTCTATCTGGCGTTGCCGCCGCAACGACATGGTTACCCGAAGCCGCCCACGCTTGATGCTGCAGCTAGGCCTAGCCGGAGCTAGCGCATCGACGCAGAGCACACTACTCTTATCCTTTGCTACATTGTCGATCTAACCTGCGCTTCTTACTAAGCGGTAGGTTGTTGATTTCCATATGACCATAATTAGGTAGTCGCTAGTGCTTTGCAGCTGTAATGAGACCATGATAGTCCAATGTATGAACCAAGTCTACGGCGATAACGTTCATCAGGTTGAAGCACGAAGACAAGGCGACCATGGTATCGGTATTCGAAACACGGACGCTCTGCATATACATTAGTTACGCGAGATGAAGATCTACGCATACACGGGAGATCACTGGTACGACGCTCGCACCACACGCACTGAGCATTTCATTCACGATTTGGGGTCGGTAACCGAGGTGTGAAGTCCATGACAAGTTTGATTGATTCTAGATGTCCGACATTGTGGTGAAACCTATTCAGCTCCTCCCATATATGCCTTGATGCCGTAACTCGTTATCGATCGTGTCGCGTGCCCCAGTGGCGATGCGCTTATTTGGCCTCGTCGAAGACGTAGGTCAGGTGGCACTTTCCGCAGTACTGGCGGTTGTGCATGGCGGCCATGAAGACACCAGCACCGCACTCGGGCTGGGGGCACTCGCGGCGAAGACGCTCGATCTTGCCATCGCCGTCAACCTTGTAGTACTTGAGGACAGCTAGCTTGGTCTTCTTGCGCTTGTGCTTGATCTTCTTGGGGGTGGTGTACACCTTCTTCTTGCGCTTCTTGGCCATGCCGCCGCGCAGGCGCAGAACCAGGTGCAGGGTCGACTCCTTCTGAATGTTGTAGTCGGAGAGAGTTCGGCCATCCTCGAGTTGCTTGCCGGCGAAGATGAGGCGCTGCTGGTCTGGCGGGATGCCCTCCTTGTCCTGGATCTTGGTCTTGACATTGTCGATAGTATCAGAAGACTCGACCTCAAGAGTGATGGTCTTGCCAGTGACTGTGGTGGATGTCAGCAATGATCCAAGATGAACTGGCCGTTGATGCCATGACGCAAGATAAGGGAGATAAGGACTTACGGGTCTTGACAAAGATCTGCATGTTTGCGACGTTCGTAGGCTACTTGAAAGATGTGTTTGATGGTATCAGAGATATCTTGATGATTGATCTGGGATTGCGTAGACGGATATCTATCA